>LKMJ01000021.1_pt1 | contig 85573 bp, 76 predicted proteins | sample 643391 | NCBI WGS metagenome assembly LKMJ01 (sample SAMN04112250, study PRJNA286221) | soda lake metagenome | biome: soda lake; feature: Kulunda Steppe; material: water; isolation source: sample PL-Br10 brine of Picturesque Lake | place: Russia: Kulunda steppe | collected 2010-07 | reverse complement strand
TTAAATAAACTTTACACCGAAATTAAAAATCCCAGCTCCTAAAACACTGATCACAAGGCCTCCTTCACTCCTTATAACGAAGATAAAAGAGACCCAATCCTTACCCTGCTCAGTTTTCAAAGAACGAAATTTAATTCTTTTTTTCTGCAGGATTAATATTAGCACAGGGCCTATTTGATGTCAAGATAAAAACTGCGATACTCATTGATAATTAGATAAATATTGCCCAGCCTGATTAATAAATGTCTTTTATTTACCGGCGAAAAGCGCAAAAATATTTCTTTCGCTGCTGCCTGTTAAAGTGTCGGCGCGGCCTCATGAATTCTTCTCTTTAGTTCTTGGTTACGTTTTGGGTATTAAATAAAGGAACATTTTCTTTAATGTCAAATATATATAGGGTAGGGGAGGCTGGTTCGATGGATCATACCGCTGGGCAGGCGCAAAATAATTTTCGAAAGCCGCCTTTTGACCTTATCAGTAAAGCTGTTTCGACAAGCCAGGGCGTTCATCGTATCAAGGGACCGGTTAGTCCGGAATGGATCGCTGGCTGTCAACTGTCTGAAGGGCTCTGCTGTTTTCGTCCTTCTTCCCATCAGCACCGGGCTTTGATCGAACTTTGCAAACAACCGGACGGCCTTATTTTTGTAGCCGCCTGTGCCGATAAAATATTTTCATACCTCTCTTTTCAGAAACCGGATTTCCCATGGTGGAAAAAACGTTGTTTCCCTCAATTACTGGAACTTGGGGTGATGGAAACATCCCCCTGCAGGCGAAAATCCGGCCTGATCACGGCAATACTTGACAATGTTTTTCGAAATCCGGAATTTGTCTTCTTTGAGGATTTCATTATCATTGCCATCCAGACAGTCGACGGCTGGGATTTGGAGCGGACCGGCCTTTCTCCGTGGGCATACCGTAAACTTATGCTTGATTTGTTTAAAAAATATGGTTTTACACCCTGGGAAACAGACGATCCCGAAATCAAAGAGCACCCCTGCAATACACTTTTAGCCAGAATAGGCAAAAACACCGGCGCAGCAGAAATTAATTACTTTGCTAATTGCTGCCAGGAAACAAGGTAGCAGGTTTAAAATGGTTTAAAATGATCGCGGGTATAAAATATTGAGTTCTCAGCGGTTGCTAATATCTTTATTTTATCTGGCGGAACAAACAGCCCAGGATATTAACTGAAAGGCAAAAAGCGCTCTAATTCTTTACATCCGGTAGTATATATAATAAACTGAACATATACTATCTGTTTAATATTAAAGGGGGAATTACGTATGGCTGAAAAAAAACTTGGTGAATATTTCAGCGAAGAAAAAGGCAAGATGTATTATCCTTCAAGCAGTTTTGTTGATAACGCAAGAATAAAAGATGATAGCCTGTACCGGGAAGCTGAAAAAGATCGTCTCGCCTTCTGGTCTAAAATGGCTGATAACCTGCAGTGGACAAAAAAATGGAGCCGTATACTGGACGACGATAATCCTCCCTATTATAAATGGTTTATTGAAGGAAAACTGAATGTATCAGAAAACTGCCTTGATCTGCATATCAATAACGGCCTGGGCGATAAAAATGCGCTTATCTTTGAGGGTGAAAATGGGGACTCCACCAGCCTGACTTATAATGAACTACTAAAAGAAGTTTGCAAGTTCAGCAATGCTTTAACTGAATTAGGCGTAGTTAAAGGCGACGCGGTTACGATATGGATGCCGATGATCCCGGAAGCTGTCATAACCATGCTGGCCTGCACCCGTATTGGCGCAATGCACAGCGTCGTGTTCGGCGGTTTCAGCCCGGAAGCTTTGAAAGACCGAATCATGGATTCAAAATCAAAAGTGGTAGTTACTGCTGACGGAGCATACCGGCGGGGCAAAGTTATTCCGATGAGAAGCGCTGCTGAAGAAGCTTTAGACGATTGTCCCAGTGTGGAAAAGGTAGTGATCGTCGAACGCACCGGTACTGCTTATGAACCGCGGAAGGGCCGTGATTTGCTTTGGAGTGAATTGATTAAAGATACAGCAGAAACATGCGAGCCGGTGGTTATGGACTCAGAAGATCCGCTTTTCATTCTTTACAGCAGCGGAACCACGGGTAAACCAAAAGGTATTCTCCATACAACCGGGGGTTATCTTGTCGGAGTTAAATCTTCCTTTTATTATGTTTTCGATCACCATGAAGATGACATTTACTGGTGCACTGCAGATATCGGATGGATCACCGGTCACAGCTACATTGTCTACGGACCGCTTTCCAATGGTTCAAGCACTTTTATTTACGAAGGAACTCCGGATTACCCGGCCCGCGATCGCTTCTGGGAGTTGATCGAAAAATATCGAGTTACCGTTTTTTATACCGCTCCCACCGCCATCCGCTCTTTTATGCGCTGGGGCGAACAGTATGTAGATAAACGCGATCTTTCCAGCCTGCGCCTGCTCGGCTCAGTGGGTGAACCGATTAACCCTGAAGCCTGGATCTGGTATTATGAGCAAATCGGCAAAGAAAAATGTCCAATTGTCGATACCTGGTGGCAGACTGAGACAGGGATGATTATACTTACACCGCTTCCCGGGGTTACCCCGCTGAAACCGGGATCTGTAACCAGGCCGTTCCCGGGAGTTGAAGTCGACGTCGTTGACGATAACGGCCAGTCCACCGACCCGGGTCAAAAAGGTTTTCTGGTCATTAAATCACCATGGCCGGCCATGCTGCGTACTTTATATGAAGATCCGGAGCGTTTTGAACAAACTTACTGGCAGCAGTACCCGGGCCTTTATTTTACCGGCGACGGTGCCTGGAAAGATCATGACGGCTGTTTCTGGATTATGGGCCGGGTGGATGATGTACTTAATATTTCCGGTCACCGGATCGGCACCATGGAAGTGGAAAGCGCCCTGGTTGAACACCCTTCAGCCACTGAAGCGGCAGTAATCGGTAAAGCTCACGAAATTAAGGGCCATTCCATAACCGCTTTTGTTACCCTTAAAGAAGGCATCGAGGGCAGCGACGAACTGGTCCAGGAACTTAAAAACCACGTTACTAAAAAAATCGGGGCTATCGCCCGCCCCGAAGAGATATTCTTTACTTATGAGCTGCCGAAGACCCGCAGCGGTAAAATAATGCGCCGCCTGCTCCGTGATATTGCAGAACAAAGAGACCTCGGTGATGTAACAACACTTATGGACCCGCAGGTTATAGCTTCGATTAAAGAAGGTTATAGTGAAAAGGAATAAACCGCTTTTAAGTTCAATGATTTGCGGCAGGCTCAAAAACACCCCGCTGCAGCGCTTTAGCAATCGCAGCGCTTGGGCAATTTTATAAAACCAGACAGTTCAAGGCCGCCTGGATCGGGCGGCCTATTTTAATACTCGCTAATCGAAAACGCACGGCTTTTCACAGGCCTGCCTCCGGTTCCCTACTGCGGGACATTTTTATTTTATCTTCACCCGGGCAAACTTTCTTTTGCCGACCTGTATAATTTTTTCTTCATTATCTTGATTGGCGCTGAGCTCCAGATTAATAGAACCGACTGTTTCCCCGTTAATTTTAACCCCGCCCTGTTGAATCAGGCGCTTAGCTTCACTTTTACTTGCAGACAGGCCGGCGCCGACCATTACAGAAACAATATCTGCTGGAGAATTAAAATGAAAAGATTCCATTTCATTGGGCATCTTGCCTTTCTGAAAAACCTGTTTAAAATTCTCTTCCGCTTCTTCAGCAGCCTGTTTTCCGTGATATAAGGCAACAATTTCCCTGGCCAGCCGCATTTTAGCGTCACGGGGATGGATTTCTTCATTTTCCACACCCCCGAGAATGGAGTCGATTTCAGCTGAGGGCAGGGTGGTCGCCAGGCGATAGTATTCGTCCATCAAATTATCGGGAATAGACATCGCTTTGCCATAAATTTGGTCAGGCGGTTCGGTTAAACCGATATAGTTATCAAGGCTTTTACTCATTTTTTCTACACCGTTGGTGCCGACAAGAATAGGCATAGTAAAGGCAACCTGCGGTTCCTGGCCGTAGTCGCGCTGCAGCTGGCGACCCATTAACAGGTTAAATTTCTGCTCTGTGGCTCCAAACTCAATATCAGACCTGATCGCTATTGAATCGTAACCCTGCATCAGCGGGTAGAAAAATTCATGAATACCGATTGAAACATTATCACGGTAACGCCGGTGAAAATCTTCCCGTTCCATCATCCGGGCCACGCTTAAATTCGAGGCCAGTTTAATAACATCGGCAAAGTTAAGTTTGGATAACCATTCACTGTTAAAAACCATCTCGGTTCGAGCAGGATCAAGGATGAGAAAAAGCTGTTCCTGGTATGTGCGCGCATTGGCCATAACTTCTTCTTCTGTAAGCTGTTTGCGCATTTCCGAACGTCCGGTGGGATCACCAATCCGGCCGGTAAAGTCACCGAGGATCATGGTCAGGTGATGGCCCAAATCCTGAAACTGTCTGATTTTATGCAGGACGACAGCGTGCCCAATGTGCAGGTCGGGCGCCGAGGGATCAATGCCCAGTTTGCAACGAAGCGGCCTGTTTTCGGCTACGCTTCTTTCCAGTTTATTTTTAAACTCTTCGTCAGTAATGATTTCAGCGGTGTTTTCGGTAAGAATTTTGTATTGCTCTTCTGCACTGATAAAACCCATCAAATTATACCTCCATATTTCGCGTATTCGTTTGTGTTAAACCACGTTACCAATATTACAGAACTTTTTCAAGTTCAAGAACGAGCCCGTCAGTAGCGGCAACAACATTAATTCCGGTTTTATGACCAAGTTCCCTGGCCAGCAAATTCGGATCCTGTTGCAGCATGGTTAAGCCAAAATGGGTCATTACCGCCAGGCGGGGCTTGATCTCTGCTATAAGCTTCCCGGCCGATTCCATATCAAGGTGCTTAATCTCATTGAAGGAGAAAGTTTCTTTAAGGACCACATTCATCACCAACAAATCAGTCCCGCTGTAATGTTCGATTAGGGACTGAGAAAACATGGTGTCGACAATGAACGAGACACAGGCCTGATCGAGCATAAATTTTAGACCATAGGTTTCTGCCGTGTGGTCATGTCTGAGCGGTGTTGCAAATTGGACAGAATCGATCTTGTAAATTTTATTCTCCTGTAAAATCTGCAGATTTTCCACTGCATTACGGACATGTGAAAAAACTACCGGCTCAGTACCAGCGACAGCTTCCAGGGGGGCGAACAAGGAGCCACGCCGGTTAAAAGTGCCCTGAGTCATCGCTTCAATAATTACGTTTACATCGGTGGAGTGATCCAGGTGCCGGTGGGTCAGGATTATTGCATCGAGTTTTTCCGGGTTTAAAACTGGATCACCCGAGAAGCAAGTGCTTAATGTTCCCGGCCCAGGATCGATTAGAATATGCTTTCCCTGAAAATAACACCATGTTCCGGCAGAAGATCGAAGCTGCTTTGAAACCACGAAACGGGCTCCGGCGGTTCCCATGAATTTAATCCAGTCAGACAATAAGTTCCAACCCCAACATGAATTTATACCTGTTATTTTACCACAACTTATGAGTGCAGGGATAAGGTTTTAAATACTGGCTGCGTGTTTAATGGAGATGGTGTTTCTTATGTTGGTGCAATATTATTTTTAAGTGGGCTCCGTTTGCTGCCGGGGTAAGGAAAAAGAGCTAAAAAAGTCCTCACCAAAATAACAAAATTAGATAAGGGCCCGAGCAAACTAATAAGCCGAGTTCTGTTCTCCCGGGGCTAAATATTAACCCTGGAAGCGACGGTCATCTATCTTGGATGCCAGTTGCCTGACACCTCAAGCAACCTAACCCGGGGAGTCAGCGGGCAACTTCGTCCTCCCCCTATTTGGTTTTGCTCCGGGTGGGGTTTACCTAGCGAACCGGTCTCCCGGTCCCTGGTGCGCTCTTACCGCACCGTTGCACCCTTACCCGACCGAGCCGGGCGGTATGATTTCTGTGGCACTGGCCTTAAGGTCACCCTTACTGGGCGTTACCCAGCACCCTGCCCTGCGGAGCTCGGACTTTCCTCGAAAAGTGCCTTGCGGCTTTCTTCCCGCGGCCGTCTTGTTTACTCGGACCCTTCTAATTTTCTAATTAAAGTATAGCATCGCTGATTATAAGTGTCAAAGCTTCTTAAAACCCAGTTAAAGTTTACACTACCAAATAAATTAGAAAACGAGCAATTCTAGCTTTTTCCATTGATAATGGGGTTATTAGTCATCACATTCCAGCTTTGACAGGAAATCCAGGGCCTCCTGCAATTCTGATACCGGGACAAGCTTTATATCCCGCGCAGCTTTCCTGGCTTCTTCGTAATTTTCACTGGGCAGTAAAAAATAATCTATATTATCCTTCTCAGCGGCGATCACCTTTTGGATAACGCCGCCGATTCTTCCTACTCTTTCGTCCAAATCAACTGTTCCGGTACCGGCTATTAACTTTCCGCCGGTTAAATCATCTGCTGTAATCTGGTTCATAATTTCCAGAACAAACATCAACCCCGCGGAAGGACCGCTGATATTACCGGTATCCATAGTTATTTTTACCGGGACAACCGGTTCCCAGGACAAAGTTTGGATATATATACCTAAAAATGGTATTTCTTCATCGTCAGGATGGGGACCGGTGGGCACAGAAAGCGCTATTTCATTTGAATTGCGGACTATTTCTAAAGTTATCTCTTTGCCGACCGGTTTATCTTGTATCAGCAGGGGCACTTCAGAAGCCAGGACCACGTTTTTTCCCTCAACATGGCTGATTATATCCCCCGTCTGGAGATAACCCTCGGCGGGAGCATCTTCCAGAAAATCAATCACCTCTACACCGTCACTGACAATATCCACTTCGTATCCAGCCCTGCGCATGGCAACAACCTGGGCTATATGCTGACTCTCGTTCATATGTTCCCGCAGCAGCTCTCTATATTGGTCTTCATCCATATCCCGGGGAATAACCCTTTCCCGGGGATTAAGATTCATATGGGGATGAAAGTAGCCATAGACTGCTGAATAAAAATTTGCCCTGTTCTGAACCACCGTAAGCAGATAAAAAGCACCGTTATCATTTTCATCACCATTGACATCGGCACTTTCCACCGCGATCAAACCGCTTAGATCCACAGCCCTGCTCGGCCTGATCACATAATAGTCCACGGGCACAAAGTAACCGAGCACTGCCAGAACGAAAACAATGATCAAAGTTTTATGTAATCTGTTTATCCTCAATCCCGAACCTTCTTTCGACAGGAAATAATTAGTTGTAACGATTGCCGGTGTTTTAATACAACCTGGTCCTGGTTGAAATGAACGTAAATAATTTGTTGTAATTACTGATATTTCTTTTGAATGATATCATAAACTTCCGGCGGGACCAGGCTGCTGATATCGCCTCCCAATCCGGCTATTTCTTTGACAATACTCGAACTTAAATAAGAATACTTATTATTTGTCATCATGAACAGGGTTTCGATCGCTGGATTTAATTTTTGATTAACCAGGGCCATTTGAAACTCAAATTCGAAATCCGACATGGCCCGAAGCCCTTTAATTATTATTTTCACTTCATTATTGCGGGCGTAATCGATCAGTAAACCTTTGTAATAATCAACTTCGACGTTATGATAAGGTTTTGTAACCAATTTTAACATTTCAACCCTTTCCTCTATATCATAAGTGGCCACTTTTCGCGGGTTCTCCAGAACAGCAACCTTAATGTGCTCCATAATTTTGCTTGCTCTAATGATAATATCGAGATGTCCTTTAGTGACCGGGTCAAAGCTGCCTGGATATATCGCCTTGGTCAAAACGTTTCCTCCTTTGAAATAAATGATATAAGTGTAATATTAGTTTTCGCTACTCATTTACCATAACCTGCATAATGCCCGTAAAAAAATTCTTGTTCGTAAGCGATTGTTGTGCTACAATATAACGCGTGACATAAAGAGTGCATGGAGGTTATGATTATGGCTAAGGTTTGCGTAATATGCAATAAAAGCAAGAGCACTGGTTATCAAATCAGTCACTCCAATATTAAAACCAAAAGAAAATGGCGTCCGAACATCCAAAAAATTAAAATCCTGCTGAACGGCTCTCCGCGACGGGCTAATGTATGTTCCCGCTGTATTAAAGCCGGTAAAATTGAAAGAGCGATCTAATTATTACCTTTAATTAAGCGGACAAAAACATAAGGAAGCAGCAATTTAACCGCTTCCTTATGTTTTTTTATTTGAGTATTTGCCCCCGGTTTTAAATGCGATCTAAAAAATATTTCTTGGAATCGTAAACAGCTGCGGCAATTTCTCTTTTTGGCGCAAAAGTATTGATCGGTTCAAACCGGGTAAGCAAGCGAATACCCGAATATGCTTTTCCGGCCTCTTCGCCTTCCAGGGTCCCGGCTATAACTTCCTTGGCCCAGGTTTCCATCTTCGGGACCATCTCGTGAATGAAGCAAGAAGTCATGCTCATTGCCAGCCTTGATTCCTCATTTTCACCTTTTTCGATCATTTTTTTAGCCCGGAGCAAACCGCTTTCGGCGGCGAAAACTTCCATAGCCATATCCGCCAGCCGGCAAAGAATTTCTTGTTCATTGGTTATCTCTTCCGTATACTTTTGGGCGGCGTTACCGGCGGCAAGCAGAAAAAGCGTTTTCATGTTGTTCAGATAAAATTCTTCCCGCTCTGGAGTGCCCGCCGGTATCTCTGCTTCTTTTAACTTGCCCAGTGTCCCACCAAGCCCCATAACTGCTTCCATAAATGGCACTTCATTTTTCATCGCTTTACGCAGCAGGGTACCGGGGACAAGCATGCGGTTAACTTCGTTTGTTCCTTCAAAAATACGGTTGATACGGCTGTCCCGGTAAGAGCGCTCCGCCGGATATTCCTGGCCATAGCCGTAACCACCGAAAATTTGCACCCCTTCATCGGCAATCTGGTCCATTTTCTCGGAACAGAAAACTTTGGAGATCGAGCATTCGATGGCATATTCTTGAATAGCCCTGGCAATCTCAGACATATCTCCGCCGCTTTCCTTAACTTCTTCCAGCTTTTCATCAATCATCCCGGCAATACGATAGACCATACTCTCCATAAAATAAATATGAATAGCCATATTGGCAAATTTATTCTTTATTATATTAAACTGCGCAATCGGTTGTTGAAACTGCACTCTCTGCAGGGCATATTCCGAGGCAAAACTGATAACTTTCTTACCCCCACCGACACAGGCGGCGCCTAACTTGAACCGTCCGATATTAAGGATATTAAATGCTACCTGGTGGCCCTTGCCTTCTTCCCACAGCATATTTTCAACCGGGACCCTGGCATTTTCCAAGATTACACTGCAAGTTGAAGATCCTTTAATACCCATCTTCTTTTCTTCCGGATCAATAGATACACCCTCGGTATCGGCATCAACGATGAAAGCAGTAAACCTTTCGCCGTCGATCTTGGCATAGGTTACTATAACATCGGCCCAGGCGGCATTGGTAATATACTGCTTGGCTCCGTTCAAAATATAGCACTTGCCGTCATCAGAAAGCACAGCCCTGGTTTTACAGTTCAAGGCGTCCGAACCTGCTTCAGGTTCGGTTAAAGCGTAAGAAGCAATTTTTTCCCCGGTTGCCAGCCCGGGAAGATACTTTTTCTTTTGTTCCTCATTACCGAAAAAAACAATCGGCAAAGTTCCAATCCCGGTATGCGCGCCAAATGCTGTGGCATAAGAGCCGCCGCTTAACGAGGAAGCTTCTGCTATAATATTAGTGGTAATTTTGTCTGCTTCTTCTCCGCCGTATTCTTCGGGGATATCGCTGCTTAAAAGTCCAAGTTCACCTGCTTCACGCAGCAAACCCACAGTGACACCTTCGGCCATAGCTTCAATTTCATCAATCCTTGGTTCAACTTTATTTTCCATAAAGTCATAGCTGGTTTTTTTGATCATTAAATGTATATCATCGAAATCTTCCGGTGTGAAAACAGATTTTTCATCAACAGGCCCCAGTAAAAAAGCTCCACCTTTTATCAATTCACTCATCAATAGGTCACCCCTTATTTTAAATAATCAGGCAAAATATACTTTTACCGGTTAATAGTTTCTATAGTTAAACATTTTTCCCTGCTTTGTGAAAAGATTAACTTATTTTGCGGCCTGTTAAAGTAATGTGACTGGTTTACTAATCATGAAGCGTTGTTGTTTAATAAAATATTGCCCGGACTTTCCTTGATTTGAGGCTTTGTTTATGCTACCATATAAGTATTAACAGGCCGAAGTGGCGGAACTGGCAGACGCACACGACTCAAAATCGTGCGGGCTATGCCCATGTGGGTTCAACTCCCACCTTCGGCACCATTTTTTTAAAGGCTTTTTGGGCCTGGCAGGTAGCTGGAGATCTTTAAAATAGCCCACGCCTGGTGCAGTTTAAATGCGACCTGCGAAAATTAATGAGCAGCTGTCTATTATTCATGCCCATCAGCGCCTGGCTGCTGTAACCTGACTTGAACGTTATTATTATCCGGAGCCCTGCTTTTTTGCAGGGCTTTTTATTTGAGCATCCAGTAAACACTTTTTTTCCGGTTTCGGCTAGCTTAAACTGCTGTAACTTAAAAACTGGAGACAAACCGCGACAATTGGTTTAACCGGCAATCACATCACAAAGTATTTTTGCTCGCACCTTGCGCTGCGCCTTTTCGGTAGCAGCTCTTCTTAATGCATCTATAAACTCTCCGATACTCGGATCTTCAGTATCATACACCTGACTGAAATCATTCAATTTGACTTTTGTGCGCCCAATATCTTCTTTTATGTTAAGGTTTCTTTTGCCGTCAAAATCTTTTATTCCAAACAACGAATGATAAACCGCACAGAAGAGGCTGTAGAACAACTGTATTTGTGTATAATGTGTTTCTTTCAATTCATCCGGGGAATAAATTTCCGTAATTAAATCTAAAGCTTCGATCACTTTATTGGCATACAAAGTTAAATCGCTGTCTTCTTTGTTATGCTGTTTGTAATAATTTGTTATAGCTCTTTTTGGCTCAATACCGCCGACTGCAACAACAAGCAAGTCAGAAGCTAATTCAGCTTCTGCCATCCTGGCTACTTTTTGCTTTGTCAACATACCTGATTCTTCCCAGTACGTTACATACTTATAACCAATTTTGTAGCTCGACTGCTTGAACGGACCGGGGAACTCTGCATTGCGCACTTCTTGAGGGTTCAGTCTTACCGAATAAGTATTTAATCGTGCAAAAATATCAAGTGTTTCTTCGTAGCTTAAATCATACAGCAGATCGACACCGATCTGATAATTTAGTATTTCAGATTTTATTTCCTGCGGAAGGTTCGAATATAAGATCCCGCCATATTCTTCGTTGTGAGATTTGTAGATAGTATAATTATCACTGCAATATTCAATTATCGCACGCAACCTTTGTTGTCCGTCAATTATCTTTTTACTCCTGGCGTCTCTTAAGCTCTGGGTGATCAGTATTTTTGGCATTGGCTTTCCCGTTATGATCGTATCCATTAAATAAGATTTTGCCTGAGTGGACCAAACGCCTCTACGTTGAAAGTCAGGGCTTAGGTTCAAAAGGTCGTTTCTTTGCCATTCTAAGAAATCACCAATACTATAGACCCGGGTACTAAAGTTTTTCATCATTAAGCCTCCCTTAGAGACATAATAACATTTAAAGACATTATATCATTGTTATTCTACTCTTTCCCTAAAAGTAGCGCTGCTAATATTAATACCGCGTTATCCTGGTATTCTTATAGTTTGAACTCCTTAATATTTTTCCCTTTCCCGGTAAAGGGAAAATGTCTTTGCTCCGTCAAAGACCAGGTCAATCAGGTGGACACATCCATTTCCGCCGCCCAGCAAAATAGCTAGTTCCTTTTTCCCCATTTCCAACGGAAAGACTCCCTTAAGTGTATCCATAAAAACCGCCGCTTCTGCGCAAACCGGATCAGGGGCGCGCAGTATTTCACCCTTGGCGCTGATAATCTTGCCCTCCCCGTTTTCCAGCTCCAGTTCTATCGCTACACTGTGAAAGGAATCATGAAGATGACCTACAATCAAAGCATCCTTTTTACGCTGGTATAAAAATTGGCTTTTCATACGGTTAAAAAGCGTTCCGCTGCGATGAGTATAACCGACATGATCATACCATTTATTAGTTACACGGTCGGTATTGCTGTAATAGCGGCAGGCGCCATCGTAGAGGTCGTACCAGTAATTTTCATACTCCTTTGTGCCGGCATATCCCCGGTTTTCCCACAGAAATGTCTCTGACTGAACAACACCGCGAACCCCTTCGGCAAACAGATCTTTTGCCTCCGGAAATTGCATGGGCGAGAGAACCTCCCGAAGTTTCTTTCCGCAGCCGAAATATGCCGTCATTCCTTCTAATCCGGGAATTTTTGTTATCCGTGGATAATCTTCCCCGGGAGCGCGATAGACTTCCCACCAGGCCTGGCGGACAATAAAACTTTCCGGATCAACAATCATCCTGGCACATAATTCTTGATCTGTGCTGCAGTAAGTAGCCTCCACCACCAGTTCATCTTTATCCAACCGGACAGAAGAATGCCAGAAACGCTGGTAAGCACAATGCACAAAAATACCTCCTCTGCAGAGAAATAATATTTTAAAAAATCTTAAAATTCCTTTATAAATATCCTCTCCGGTAAAACGGTTTTATTAAATACAAGTAATTATATTCAAGATTTTAAGATAAAAACCTTTTTAAATCGATTATTAAGCAGACTGGCTGATCTTAACGGATTATGGTTAGAACATAAAAATACGCTGACGGCACCTTGATGCTTTTATAGATTTGATTCTTATTGTCTTGTGCACAAGAGTATTCTGCGTTATGATTGTTTTAAATTGTCCAGCCTCTCCGGTTTACTATACTTTCAGGCAGACCCAGGTGAAAAATATGCCCTGGTACATTGTTCTAACCGGATCAATTATCATCATTTTATTTGGTATTTACAAAAAGCTTAATGTCGGTTTAACCATGTTGCTTGGCGCCCTTGCCCTTGGGCTGTTATCCGGGTTACCCGCAAAAGCTTTTTTTGAAGTGCTGGTCAGCGGCCTGTGGAACAGCATTACCATTATGCTGATCATCAGCATTTTGCTGCTCGGTGTTTTGGGCCATATTCTTAAAGCAACCGGCGCAATGGAAGAAATGATCGTTAATCTGCATGTACTGGTTTTTGATGTCCGGATCATTTCAGCGGCCATACCCATGCTGATCGGCATGCTCACTGTTCCCGGCGGAGCAATTCTTTCTGCGCCGCTTTGCGCCGAAGCAGGTAAACAGCTAAACATCTCCCCGGAACGACTAACTGCGATCAATATCTGGTTCAGGCACGTGCTCTATTTTATGCTGCCCCTTTTCCCCTCCCTCATTATAGCCGCCGAGCTGTCCGGGGTCGGTATAAGCCGCCTTGTTTTGCATAATCTGCCGCTTACAATCATCGGCCTGGTTTTTGGATTTTTATGGCTGTTTAAAGGTTACCCCGTCGCGCCAAAAGCGAGTAAAAAAACAGTGGACTTCTCCGGAGGTCAAGTGTGGTCTCTTTTGAAAAGCATCCTGCCGCTTTTAATTATTTTTAGCCTGGTAGTATTCAGTAATCTTTATTTTCCGCTGGCTTTACTGGCCGGAATAATTACAGCCCTGCTGAACTATTTACCGCGCGGGGAGTGGGGCAATGAGCTGTTCGGGCGCCTGCGGACCATGATTGTTCCAGGCCTAAAAATTTCGCTTGCCCTGGTTATAGCCGGCATTATGCTTTTTAAAGAAATGCTCAACCGCACCGGGGTAATTATAGAGCTGACCGATATAATCCTGACCATGGGCATACCGGTTATCATACTAATCATATTCGTGCCTTTTTTAGTTGGCATGCTTACCGGGGATAACACTGCCAGTGTCGCTATCCTCTTTCCGGTATTTATAACCCTTCTGCCTGCCGCCGAAACATCCTACAGCGCCTACGCAGCTTTTCTTTTTGCCTGTTCCACCGCCGGACATATAGTTTCTCCCGCCCACCCCTGCTTCTCATTAACCAGGGAATATTATCAGGCGAATATCAACAAAGTAATCCTTTTACTCGTGCCCCTGCTGACAGCGGTGGTAATTTCAGGTTTTTTGCTCACCCTGCTGTACGAATATTATTAAATGTAATTTAAACTGTTTTTAGTTCATTTTCCAGGTAATGTTTGCGGCAAAGGCTTCTTTGCAGTTTGCCGGAACTGGTTTTTGGTAGGGTTCCCGGTTGAACGAGCATAATATCACGCGGCGGGTAACCGACAACGCCTATAACCTGCTGGCGGATTGAGCGCCTCACTGAGGCTGGATCCTCTGCTCGCACCTCGGCGACAACCACGATTGTTTCTTTGCGCTTGCTGCCTTCAACGCCAAAGGCGATCACATTTCCGGCCCGCACTCCTTCAACAACCCCCACCGATCTTTCCAGGTCTTCCGGGAAAATATTTCTGCCGGCAATAATAATTACATCTTTCATCCTTCCGCATATAATTAGCTCCGGAGGGCCGCCGCTTGGGCCCGGCACAAAATAGGCCAGGTCCCCGGTGCGCAACCAGCCGTTGTCAAACAAGATTTCATTAAGATCCGGGCGTTTGTAGTAACCAGCCATTACTGATGTGCCCCTTATTTCCAGTTCTCCAACCTCCCGCATTTCCCGCGGTTTTCTGGTTTTAACGTCGCAAATTCGCATCTCCAGGCCGGATATGGGACTGCCGAGCAGCGGAAATCGCCTGGTCTGCTCTTTTCCTGGATCAGCAGGCCTGGCTAAACGTTCCATTTCCAGCGCTTTACGATCGACGGCATCAATAGCGACACCTCTCAGCGGAGGGGGAAATGTACCCCCCAGGGACAGTTCAGCCATACCGAAAGCACAAAAAACAGCTTCCGGCCGGAAACCATGCGGTTCAGAAGCTTCAATCAAATTATCAACCACATCGGGATCAACTGGTTCGGCGCCGCTAAGGGCAATACGAACAGGGGAGAGATCGAGTATTTCACCGGTATCAGTCATGCGGCGTAAAGCCCGTGCCGCCAGGACCCAGGAAAAGTTCGGACCGGCTGTAACAGTGCCCCGATACTCGTTTAGCCAGCGCATCCAGTCAGCAGGCCGGCCCAGGAAGTCCTGCGGCGCAGCTATCACCAATGAACAGCCAACAGCCATAGGAACGGTGAGCAGTCCGATCAAGCCCATATCATGATAGAGAGGCAGCCAGGAAACGAATATATCATCTTTGACCACCCGGGCCGCTTCAATCATACCATCCACATTGGCGCCGAGAATGCGGTAGGGCAGCATTACTCCCTTGGGGTCAGCGGTTGATCCGGAAGTAAACTGCAGGACTGCAAGCCTTTCGTTATCATCAGGAACAACCTGAAAGTTATCTGCGTTTGGATTGCCCGCTCCGGGCTCTATTTCATTTAATAATACCACCGGCGGATCGCCCTCTTTAGCTTCCTGGTAAGCAGCCAGGTTGGGATCCAGCAATAACATGCTAATATCGCCGTGACGCATCAAAATCCGGGTTTGATTGGCAAATTCCTCAACAGAACTAAAGCGCATCGGGATCGGCATCATGCTGACGCTGGCTCCGCACAGCCAGACAGCCTGGATTGCTGTAACCAGGCTGCGGGTAGTCGGCCCGAGCAGGGCCACATGGTCACCCGGTTTAACTCCCCGGGCCTGCAATGAAGCTCCCATAGCCATGGCATCCTGGTGCAGCTGCTGCCAGGTCAGGCTTACCGCCTGTTTATCGTTATTTCCGGCTGCGGAACCAACAAAGGTTATCGTTTTAGAACCTTCGGCTGCCTTACGAATGCGGGTGAGCAGGGGCACTGATTCGATCGAGTCATCGGGAGTACTAATAGTAAACGGTTTTTGATCGGCAGTTTCTGTCTGTTCCTTTTTAGTCATTTTTCCTCCTCCAGGTCGGTTAGTAGTTATCAGGATATCTGGAATCATAGCAAATATATTTTCCACAATCAGGCTAAAACCCTTTTTTGCCTGGATAAAATTTTCGGAAATACAAAAAAGAGTGGTCCTAAAAGAATCAGGGCCACCCTTTTAAGGTTTTGGCAATCAACCTTTAATTGCTAGTATGGTTTTGATTTTTTGGCCAGGTAATCGAGAAGGAACGGATTTAATACTTTTATAAATGTTCCTTTCATACCCAGTGAGCGGGATTCGATCACCCCGGCGCTTTCGAACTTACGCAGAGCATTAACGATTACAGAACGGGTGATACCAAGCTGATCAGCAATTTTACTGGCCACCAGAAGACCTTCTCTTCCACCAAGCTCTTCAAATATATGCTCAACTGCTTCCAACTCAGAGTAGGAAAGGGTTGCGACTGCCAGTTGGACGACTGCTTTATTACGGGCTTCCTCTTCAATTTCACTGGACTTAGATCTCAGGATTTCCATCCCGACCACGGTTGCTCCGGTTTCGGCTAATATTAAGTCTTCAGCGTCAAAAAGCTCGTTAAAGCGAGCAATGAGCAAAGTGCCCAGTCGTTCTCCACCACCAAGAATTGGTATAACGGTGGTAATTTTATTCGCAAACAAGCATCTTTCTGAATCCAAAAAGACACAATCATTGGATTTCTGACGTAAATTTACCCGCGATTCATCATCCTTCAGAAGGAACCGGTTATAATCCTCGGGGAAATATGCTTCCTTCAGGACATTGTCCAACATTATTTCACACTCAAACTCATCGACTAAAGACCATCCTAATATCTTTCCCTGTCTGGAGGCAATGTAAACATTGGCATGAATCACGTTTTTAAGGACTTCAGCCACATCCTTAAAATCGACATACCGACCGGATGTTTTCTGTAAAATCTTGTTTATACGACGAGTTTTTTCAAGCAAAGGAGAAGAAATCATTTCTTTCACCCACCTTTCATCACTTATGAGGTTTACAAAATATATTTGGTTAAATCTTTATCTTTAACCACTTTGTGCAACTTGCTTTGCACATACTCCCGATCCACTATGACTTCTTGCGAGTCTAACTGATTTGGTAAATCAAATGAGAGGTCTTCGAGAATCTTTTCCATTATTGTATGCAGTCGCCGTGCTCCTATATTCTCCATCTCCTGATTTAGATAACAGGCTGTTTGAGCAATTTCGTCAATTGAATCCTCAGTAAATGTTAACTTCACCCCTTCCGTTTCTAATAATGACTTGTATTGTTTAATTAATGCATTGCTCGGTTCAGTAAGAATTTGCCTGAAAATATCTTCGGTCAGGCTGTTTAACTCTACCCTGATCGGAAACCTGCCCTGTAATTCTGGGATCAAGTCAGACGGCTTAGTCATATGAAAAGCTCCAGCCGCAATAAATAGAATATGGTCCGTTTTTACCGATCCGTATTTGGTGACAACCGTGGATCCTTCCACAATTGGCAGTATATCCCGTTGAACCCCTTCTCTGGAAACATCGGGTCCACTACCATGATAATCTTTACCGGCAATTTTGTCAATTTCGTCAAGAAATATAATTCCCAACTGTTCTGCTTTTTTTAACGCTTCACCAGTTACCGCATCCATGTCAATTAATCGCTGTGCTTCTTCCTGTTCCAGAATTTTCCTGGCTTCCTTGACGCTTACTTTACGTTTCTTTTTTTTGGAAGGCATCAGGTTGCCTAACATATCCTGCAGGTTAATGCCCATCTCTTCCATACCCTGTCCGCTAAACAAATCCCCGATGGGCGGCTTACGCTCTTCAACTTCAATCTCAACCATTTGATCTTCAAGTTCACCGTTCAGCAACCGTTCTTTCACTTTCTTTTGTTCTTCCCTGGCCCGCTGCATCCTATCAGCAAAGCTTTCCTCTTCAGCACCAGCAGCGCTTTCTTCCTGCGCTGGTGCAGCCTGGAAAAGAAAGCCGAGCGGATTGGCGGAACGATTTTTCTTTTTCGGCAGGGGAGCGATAATCTCGACTATTCTGTCGTTGGCATTTTTTTTCGCTTTATCCTGAACTTCCAACATACGCTCATTTTGAACTATCCTGACTGCGGTTTCCACCAGATCACGCACCATCGACTCAACATCACGTCCGATATAGCCCACTTCTGTAAATTTGGTAGCCTCCACTTTAACAAAAGGAGCATTGACTAACCGGGCAAGGCGCCTGGCCAGTTCGGTTTTCCCAACCCCGGTCGGTCCGATCATGATTATATTTTTGGGCATTATCTCTTCCTGCAGTTCATCATCCAGCTGCTGCCGGCGATAGCGGTTGCGCAGGGCAACGGCAACACAGCGTTTTGCATCATCCTGGCCGATGATAAATCGATCCAGCTCGTTTACTATTTCACGCGGAGTAAGTTCTTCTCTTGACATTTAAAAATACAACCCTTCTAGATTTCTTCTATAATAATGCTGTCGTTAGTGTAAACACATATTTCAGAGGCAATTTTCAAGGCTTCGCCTGCAATTTTACCCGGTGGCAGTTCGGCATTGCGTATCAGCGCTTTAGCTGCCGCCTGGGCATAGGGGCCTCCTGATCCTACGGCAGCCACCCCGTCATCCGGCTCGATAACTTCGCCTGTACCCGAAATCAGTAACAAAGCATCGCTGCTTGCGGCAACCATTAATGCTTCGAGCCTCCTTAATACACGATCGGTGCGCCATTCCTTGGCCAGTTCGACCGCCGCCCGCAGCAGGTTGCCCTGGTAGCTTTCCAGTTTTCCTTCTAATTTTTCACAAAGCGTGAGTGAATCGGCCACCGCTCCGGAAAAACCGGCGATAATTTTCCCCCCGTAAAGGCGGCGTACTTTACGGGCCCCATGTTTAACAATAGTATTGTTACCGAAAGTAACCTGCCCATCGCCGGCTACCGCCACTTTACTGTCAATCTTAACCGCTACTATGGTTGTGCCTTCAAACATTTATTTACCGCCTTTTTTAGCTAGTTGCGGGGAAAGGCAGCGTGATAAACTTCACTTAACCTTTCCCTGGTTACGTGGGTATAAATCTGGGTTGTCGATATACTGACATGTCCCATCAATTCCTGCACCACCCTTAAATCTGCTCCGCCTTCCAGGAGGTGAGTAGCAAAAGAATGCCGCAGGGAATGGGGACTGATTCCGTCTTTATGCGAAACCTGTTGTATATATTTTCTGAAGTTGTAGCGCACACCGCGATCCCCGAGGGGAGATCCCCATCTATTCAAAAAAAGAGCTTCATAAACCCGTCCATCTTTATTCCCGGCAGCCAGGACCGGCCTTACGCTTGAAAGATATTCTTCTAACAGGGCTGAGGCAACCTGCCCGACGGGGACTATGCGCTCCTTGTTCCCTTTTCCATAAACCTTCATGAGCCTTTCTTCAAGCTGCAGTGAATTTAGGTTCAGGTTTACCAGTTCACCAACACGCATTCCGGTAGCATAAATCAGTTCAAGCAAGGTGCGATCCCGTAAACCAAGCGGCGTTCTGCTGTCCGGTACTTCCAGTAAAGCCAACACTTCATGTTGATACAAAAACCGGGGCAGTTTTTTTTCGATCTTGGGCCGGGCCACCGCGGACCATTTTCCACTTTTAATGCACCCCTTTTTTTGCAAAAAAAACAAAAAAGAACGCGTCGCAGACATTTTACGCGCGATTGAACGGCGCGAATAGCCCTTGTTTTTCAGCCAGGCCAGATAGCGCCGCATGGTGAGATGATTTATTTTTTCCAAATCGGCCGTGTGATTAAGTTCTATTTCCATAAACTGCATTATATCGTTTCGATAGGCCTGCAGGGTTAAGGGTGACACATTTTTACCGATATAAAGATGAGTCAAAAAACTTTCAAGCCAATCATTTGTAAGCACATCGCAACACCTATATCATCCTAACATAACTATTTAACGGTTGCAAGCAAATAGGCTTGTTTTTAAAAAAATTCCACCTTTTTTAATTTTAATGCCGCTTCTTCATATTAATGTTACTTACTAACTCCTGACAGCCACTTCTTTCTGGGTCAATTCCTGCTCGTTGGCGCAGTCCTTATTGGAACACCGGGCCACTTTGCCCTTGCCTTTTCGAACTTCAGTCATCACCGCCCCACATTGCGAACAAATTTCAGGCAGAGGTTTGTTCCAAAGGGAGAATTCACAATCAGGATAATTTTCGCATCCATAAAAAATACGGCCCTTCCTGGAGCGGCGCTCTACGATCATCCCTTTATCCACCGGGCAGGTCACTCCCGTCTCCTTCAAGACCTTCTTCGTGTATTTACATTCAGGATAAGTGGGACAGGCCAGAAAACGGCCGAACCGGCCGTGCTTGTAGATGAGTTGTTCGCCGCAATTAGGACAGTATTCATCGCTTACTTCCGGAGCAATCTCTACTTTCTCAATTTTTTTGTCAGCCTCGGCCAGGCGTTCTTTAAAATAGCCGTCATAAAAATCTTTTAAAACCTTCAGGAAATCTTCTTTGCCCTCCTCAATTTCATCGAGCTGCCGTTCCAGCCGGGCTGTAAAGTCGATATCGATCACTTCCGGGAAATAGTTAATCATCAGTTCAACGACAATAAATCCGATTTCATCGGGGACAAAAGCCTTATTATCTTTAAAGACATAACCGCGGTTTTGGATCGTTTCGATAATCGGACTGTAGGTGCTGGGACGGCCAATACCTTTTTCCTCTAAGGTTTTAATCAAAGATGCTTCGTTGTAACGCGGCGGAGGTTTAGTAAAATGCTGTTCCGGTAAAAGTTCGAGCAGATCAAGTTCCCGGCCTTCTTCCATATCCGGCAAAACAGTCTCGCTTTCTGCATCTTCAACCTGGTAGAGGACCAGGAACCCGGGAAAACGTAAAGTGGAACCGGTAGCCTTAAAGGTATAATCACCGGCATTGATGCTAATCCTGACCTGGTCATAGACAGCAGGATTCATCTGGCTGGCTACCAGGCGGTTCCATATTAATGTATAGAGGCGATTTTGGTCGCGGCTCAGGTGTTTTTTGATTAATGCCGGTTCGTTCGTTACCGATGTCGGCCTGATTGCTTCATGCGCTTCCTGGGCTCCCTTACCGGACTTATACACCGGCGGATTTTCAGGCAAAAATTCAGCGCCGAATCGATCAGAAATTAGGGACCGGGCTTCTATTTGCGCCTGGGGCGATATCCTGGTCGAGTCAGTCCGGATATAGGTAATCAAGCCCACCGTTTCTCCTGAACCAATATTGATCCCTTCATAAAGCTGTTGGGCAATACTCATTGTTTTTCGGCTGGTAAACCCCAGTTTAGCGGAAGCTTCCTGCTGCAAACTGCTGGTCGTAAAAGGGGCAAAAGCCCTCCTTTTGCGTTTACTGCGGGTTATTTTCTCGATAATGAATCTTTCATTTTTAACTCTATCGATTACGTAATCTGTTTCAGATTTGTTCTTTAATTTAATCTTTTTCTTCCGGTGGCGTTCAAGCGCAGCCTTAAATTGGCTTTTTGAACCGCCCTCCTGGAGCTGGGCATCAAGGCTCCAGTATTCTTCGGGATTAAAATTGTTAATTTCTTCTTCGCGGTCACAGATCAAGCGCACGGCCACTGATTGGACCCGTCCGGCGCTGAGGCCGCTTCTGACTTTACGCCACAGCAAAGGGCTGATCGAATAACCAACCAGGCGGTCAAGGATGCGCCTGGTCTGCTGGGCATCAACCCGGTTACTATCAATCAAGCGGGGATTTTTAAAAGCTTCTTTCACCTTCGCTTTGGTGATTTCGTTGAATTCAACCCGGCAGGGCTCTTCCGTGCTGAGCTTGAGGGCCCGGCCGATGTGCCAGCATATTGCCTCGCCTTCGCGGTCGGGATCGGCGGCCAGAAAAACACGGTCTGCTTTCCTGGCTGCATCTTTCAGTTCCTTCAAAATTTTGCCTTTACCGCGAATGGTGATATACTTTGGCGCAAAATTATTATCAATATCGACACCAAGCTTGCTGCGCGGCAGGTCAATAAGGTGCCCCTGGGAAGCAAGCACTTTATACTTTTTACTGAGAAATTTTTTTATGGTCCGTGCCTTGGTCGGTGATTCAACTATAACCAGGTTCATTTAGTTTTAACCCTCCTTCGGGTTTTAAAACTGGTTCACAAAAACTTGTCCGGAAGGTATTTTATCATACTTGTCAAATTCGGCAAAAATATTTACCCGGTGTTTGACGGATAAAACTTTTTAACTCAAGCGATAGAAGAACGCTAATCACCCCGGCTGCGCTGCTGCCGCAGGCATGGATAATATCATCAATATGCATCGGCTGATATGGTATCAGGCCGAGCAAAGATTTCTCTTCTTCCGTTAAAGAGGAGGCATCTTCGATGGTTAACTGCTCCTCAGAAGAGGGGTTGACAAAGATTTCGCTTAGAATATCGGCCGCTGATTCAACCAAACGGGCGCCATCTTTGATTAACCGGTGGCAGCCCCGGCTGTACGGGCTGCCAACATTGCCGGGAACAGCGAAAACTTCCCGGTTTTGTTCAAGGGCATAATCGGCGGTAATCAGGGACCCGCTTTTTGCCGTAGCTTCCACCACCACGGTCCCGAGGGACAATCCACTGATAATGCGGTTTCGCTGGGGAAAATGGTTGGGAAGGGGTTTTGTGCCAAGCGGAAATTCACTCAAAACGGCTCCGCCGGAAACAATTTGCTCCATTAGATCAGCGTTGCGAGGCGGATAACAATGGTCAAGGCCGCAACCCATAACAGCAATAGTATAACCGCTGTTTTCTAAAGCGCCCCGGTGGGCGGCAGTATCTATACCAAGCGCCATCCCGCTAACCACACTTACTCCTGCCTGAGCCATTTCAACGGCCAGGCGATGGGCCACTTCTTTACCATAAAAGGTAGCACGCCGGCTGCCGACAACAGCTACAGCCGGTTGATCAACACTGCTTATGTCTCCCCGGTAATAGAGAATCGGCGGCGGACACGTTAATTGTTTTAACAAAACCGGGTAATCGGTGCAGTCGACCGAAACACATCTGATTTCCAGTTCGTTTAGTCGCTTCCATTGCAGCTGCGGATCAATTTTTGCCCGCTCTTGCCTGAGCTTGCCTGTGTAACCCTGTAAATCGGCTATGTTGTTTAAATCTTCGACAGGAGCTTCCCAGGCTTTTTTGGCCGTTTTCAAGCAATCGATCAGAGCAGTAATCCGCCTGGGGCCGAGAAATGATATACAGTTTAAGGCATTAAGGTAAACAAGATGATCCTGATCCACTCTTTGCATCCAGTTGGCACCCCTCTTAAATGCATCGCCGCCACAAATTACCGGGCACTTGCAATTGAATAAAATTATCTTTAGAAGCTATCATTAAAATCAAAAGTTATCATTAAATTCGTTGAAGAAAACAGAATCAGGCCTGTCCTTGCTTAAGCTGCTCCAGCAAATTTTTCGCTTCTTTGAATTCGGGCAATTTACGACAGAGCAAACCGTATTCCAGGCTATCGACCAGAGCGATCCAACTGGCTTCAATTACGTTGGGAGAAACCCCGACTGTACCCCAGGTTTTATGCTCGTCCCGCGATTCAATAAGCACCCGGACCTGGGCGCCGGTGCCATCTACCCCGTCGATAACCCGCACTTTAAAGTCGGTCAGCTTAATCTTTTTCAAAGCGGGATAAACACCTTCCAGGGCTTTACGTAAAGCGTTATCAAGGGCATTTACCGGGCCATTTCCTTCCGCTGCGGTATGCACCTGCACGTCGCCGACGCGCACCTTGATCGTGGCTTCAGAATACATATGCCCGTTTTCTCTCTTTTCGATGATCATCCTGAAACCCTCGAGTTTGAAAAGGGGCTGATAGACCTTCATCATTTTTAACACCAATAACTCAAAAGAACCTTCAGCGCCTTCAAACTGGTAGCCGTAATGCTCCATTTCCTTGATCTTCTGTAGCACTGATGCTGTCTCCGGCTGGTCTTTTAGCAGGTGATAGGCCTGGTCATTTGTTTTAAAAGTAATACTGCTCCGTCCGGCCAGTTCGGAAACCAGTATCCGGCGCTGGTTGCCGACCTGTTCGGGGTCGGTATGTTCATAGGTGGCCGGTTTTTTACTGACAGCATCAATGTGAACACCGCCTTTATGGGCAAAAGCATTAAAACCGACGTAAGGCTGTTGATCGGGAGGTGCTATGTTTACCAGTTCGGCAACATAGCGGGAAAGTTTGGTCAAACCCCTAAGCTGTTCCGGAGAGACGACCTGCAGGCCCATTTTCAACTGTAAGTTTGGGGTAATGGTACACAAATTGGCGTTGCCGCAGCGCTCCCCGTAACCATTAATTGTTCCGTGAACCTGGGTGATCCCTTCCTGCACCGCCAACAGTGAGTTGGCCGTGGCCATGCCGGCATCATTATGGGTATGGATACCCAGGGGAACCTTTACCCGGTCTTTGACCACGCTTAATATTGCCGAAAGCTCCCACGGCATCAAGCCGCCGTTAGTATCACAAAGGACAATCACGTCTGCTCTGCCTGCCGCAGCAGCTTCTAGTGTCGCTAAGGCGTACTCCGGATTGGCCTTGTAGCCGTCAAAAAAGTGTTCGGCATCAAATATTACTTCCCGGCCAATCGATTTCAAATAACTGATGCTTTCATTAATCATGGAAAGGTTTTCTTCCAGCGTGGTTTTCAAAGCATCATACACATGAAAATCCCAGCTCTTGCCAAATATTGTTACTGTATCTGTACCTGTTTCGACCATGGCTTTAATGTTCGGATCATCAGCAACCGGCGAACCGGGCTTGCGGGTGCTGCCAAAAGCGCAAAGCCGGGCTTTTTTAAATTTAACCAAAGCGGCTTTTTTAAAAAACTCGATGTCTTTGGGGTTTGATCCGGGCCAGCCCCCCTCAATATAGCTGACCCCGAATTCATCGAGCTTCTCGGCAATTTTCAGCTTATCGGCTACCGAAAGCGAAACCCCTTCACGTTGTGAGCCGTCTCTCAATGTTGTATCGTAGATATCAACTTTATGCATCGCCGACCTCCTGTTCGAACGGAAAGTTAAATAGTTGGTGTTGTTTTACCTTGCAGCCTGACAATGTAAATTTTTCTTCCAACAATAAATTAAAATATAGTATAACACAATTCTGTTAAAACAAAAAAATTATTTGTTCAATCCATTTAATTTTATAACACCGGCGGCCATAGTTTATCTGCTTCTTTACAAGCTTTAACTCAAGTTTATTAAGCGATTATTTGGTAGAGATAAATTTTTTCAAACGGGGTTCGCATCTCGGCAGTTATTTCGAACTTGAACCCAAAATGACCAATTATTTCCTCTAATTGAAATATGTTGCCAAAATTCGAATAGGCGATCTCAATTCTGCCCCCGGGATTGATAAATTCCCCTGCCTGCTTGAAAAATTTACAGATTAATTCTTGATTTTCGTCAAACCAGGCCTGTTCAAGTAAATTTCGTGCCTTGCCGGGCAAATATGGCGGATTAAAAACTATAAGATCAAATTTTTCGCCTTTAACCGGTTCGAATAAATTCCCCTGCCTCACCTCAATTTTTTCCTTCCTATCATTTAAATCCGCATTTATTTTTGCACACTGCACGGCTGCGGGGGATATGTCGGTAGCAATCACCTTTCCTGCTTTCTCTGCAAGGAAAACAGCTATTACCCCTGAACCGGTACCCAGATCAAGGACTATATCTCCTTCTATTAGCGCTGTGTTTTTAATCAGTAGTTTACCGGTTAAGGTCCGGAGCGGGTCAAAAACATTTGGGCATAAATAAAACCGTCTATTCAAGATGCGCTTATAAGCAGGCCTCCGCAGGGCATGAAACAGTTTTAAAAGTAAAACAACCGTCGCAAGCTTAAATTTTTTAACCACAGGTTTTCTCCTACTCCGGGGCAGTTTAAAACGGTTAACCATTTCGGTTAACCCTTTCATTGTTATCTTAAATGGTTAACTTAAAATGAAATCAGCTGTACTATAGGTTAAAAAGACGATAAAATGTCCGGCTTCTTAAGACTTTTTGCGCATAGCCAGTACTGAGGCCCTCTTGCACTCCAAAAAAGCAGGCGCCACCGGCCATCAGAATGATGAGAACCAACTGGCTGGGTTAGAACCGGCTGACTGATGGGAAATTTAAATCCTGCATCGGGTAAAGAAGGTCGAATTTATGGGACGGTATTCAATGTTCGTCAGCTAAAATTCACTGTCGTAGTCGACCAGCTGGTAGCACTCCGGGGGGAGCTCCCTTAAAAACTGGGAGGGACCCTCAGAAACTGAGCCGTAATTACGGTAATCTTCACGGTAAGTGCTCAGAAACAGGTAGCGGCGGGCTCGTGTTGCGGCCACATAAAAAAGGCGCCGCTCTTCGTCCAGGGAAGCGGGGCCAACCCGCTGACTCGGAAATTGCCCCTGGTTCATGCCGATAATAAAAACACTGTCCCATTCTTTTCCTTTGGCGCTGTGGATAGTAGACAAGGTCAGCTGTTCCCCGGAAAGCGCCGCGGCTGTATTGGTGTCGGCAAATACTGACTCTTCCAGGGCCAGTGATTCTAAAAATGTCGCCAGGTTGTCAAACCGTTCGGCATAAATGGCCAGGCGTTCAATTCCGCGCAGCCTGTCTTCATATTGATCGGGGTAATTTTGCCGGAGTATATAATCGTAGTTCGCATCTAAAACAGCAGTAATCAGCTCAGGAACGTTTTCATGGCTGCTTTTATAGACAGTATCAAGGGTTATGCGCAGGGCCTCCCAGCCTTCTTTACCCCTGGCCGGGGTTTCTTTGCCGGCAAGGGCCGCTGTAAGCGGGTTATCATTTAGTTTCAGCCCGGCCCATAATTTATCGAATGAAGCCTGGCCCAGGCCCTGCTGCAGTATGGTAATGCGGCGCCAGGAGTTTTCATCATGGGGATTATAGATCACTTTTAAATAGGCCAATAGGTCTTTAACATGCGCTTTCTGAAAAAATTTAACCCCGCCGTAAGTGCGGTAGCTGATTCCTTTACGGGCCAGGGCAAACTCCACTTCGGGAGTAAGATAAGAACTGCGGTATAAAACAGCGATTTCCTTTAAAGGCACACCGTTATTCTGCAGTTCCCAGATACTTTGCAAGACAAAAGAAGCCTCCTGCCGTGAATCGTAAACCTTTGCCACCACCGGTTTTGCTTCAGGAGGGTTTTGGGAAAAAAGGGTTTTGGGTAGCTGTTCGCGGTTATTGCTGATCAGCTGATTGGCCAGATCGACTATTTCCGGGCTGCTGCGGTAGTTTTGTTCCATGCGCACCACCTGGCAGCGGTCATACTTTTCGGGGAATGATAAGATGTTCCCGATATTGGCATAACGAAAAGCATAGATTGACTGGGCATCATCTCCGACAACACAGATCGAGCTATGACCGGAAAAAAGATCGATAATCCGGGCCTGAATAATATTTGTATCCTGGAATTCATCGACCAGGACATGCTTGAAGCGCCGCCGGTACTGCTCCTTGATCTGGGGATTTTTTTCGAAAAGATCCAGCCAGCACAGTAAAAGATCATCAAAATCAAAAGCATTGCTCTCCCGTTTTTTTTGTTCATAAAGCGCGGCCACATTATTGATCGTTTCCAGGAATTCTAAACGGTAGGGATAATCTTCTTCCATAACTTCCCGGATGGAAATACCGGAATTGCGGGCCTGGCTGATAATCCTGCCCAGGAGTCCGCGCTGCATGATCAATTTACGATCTTCATCGCCGATCGATAATTTATTCAGGATTTGCTTCAAAGCCGATCGGCTGTCATCTTCGTCAAATATAGTAAAATTGGGGGTTCTTTCCACCTGTGCCGAGTGCCTTCTTAAAATTCGCGAGCCGATGCTGTGAAAGGTGCCGGCCCACAGATCGCGGGGTAGAAACCCCAGCAGTTTCTCCAAACGTTCTTTCATTTCCCCGGCTGCCTTGTTGGTAAAGGTAAGCAGCAGCAGCTGTTCGGGCTGGACACCACATTTAATTAAATGAGCGGCCCGGTAAATAAGGGCCCTGGTCTTACCCGAACCCGGTCCGGCCAGGCCAAGCAGGGCCGGATCTTCGCTGGTGGCAAATTCAAATTGAGCCCGGTTAAGTTCACGCTGTAAAAACTCAAGCCACTGCCGGTCCGGTTCCCGCTTTAGATAATAATTAGAATTATACTCCACAGCAGATTATCCTCTCCTTTAACAACTTAAGAAAAAGATACAAACCGCAAAAATTCAAGATCAATGCAGGCCGGGTGGTGGAAGTCAGCCTCCAGCCTTAACCGCCGGGGTACGGAGGAAAATATTATCAAAAACTTTACAGCCCAACCGGCGCTATAGCGCATCATAACATATTTTTAGTTGTTCATCCACACTACCCAGGCCGGTCAGGGAATTTAATAACTGGACACTTCATATTATTTTAGATAAAATCAGAAAAAGCGGTGAGGCGCACTCTTTCCAAGACAACAGAAAAAAGTATCGCTTGCACTGACTGATCTGGATCTTTTATCGCTTAAAACCTTTTATTATTTCCGAGTCGCAAAGATGACTCCTGAACGCTTAATCCTGGCTGCTGACTCTATAACCTTGCTTTAATGCTGGTTTAATACGGGAGATTTGAGACTATGCTTGATGATATAAAAGAAATACTTCGTGAAGTTTTACAGGCCATTGTGCCCATAGTCGTGGTCGTCTCTTTAATCCAGTTTTTTGTGATCCGCACACCGATCAGTTTGTTTTGGCAGTTTATCATCGGCGCTGTGCTGGTTACCGCCGGACTGTTTCTGTTTTTGATCGGTGTAAGGATCAGCCTGCTGCCGATCGGGGAAATGATCGGTTCTGAACTGGTATCCCGCGGTTCCTTGACCATCTTGCTGGTTGCAGCATTTATTTTCGGTTTTGTGATTACCGTGGCTGAACCTGATGTCAGGGTCCTTGCTCACCAGGTCGATATCGCCTCCAGGGGAGCTATCGAAGCCGGGATTTTAATTTTAGCCGTATCTATTGGGGTAGGTTTTTTTGTTTCTGTGGCCATACTGCGTATCTTGCTTGGTATTCCGATCGCCTACATTTTAGCGACAGGTTATGTCTTGATCGTTCTCCTTTCTTTTTTTGTCCCCCCGGACTTTGTGGCCATTTCTTTTGACGCCGGAGGAGTAACTACAGGGCCGATGGCCGTTCCCTTTATTCTGGCCCTCGGGGTGGGCGCTACTTCTGTACTGGGCGGCAAATCCGGGGTATCTGACACCTTTGGCTTAATCGGCCTTGCATCTATCGGCCCGGTTATCGGCGTGCTTATTTTGGGGGTGCTTTTCGGTTGAATTTTAGCTTTGTTCTGCATGGCTTCGACGAAATTCTCCTCGAGGTATTAACCGCGGTAAGCCCTGTTTTGGTCCTGTTTCTGATTTTCCTGCTGGTATATAAGCTGCCAAAGGAGCTGCTATTCACCCTGCTGAAGGGGGTTCTATTTGCCTTTGCCGGCCTGGCCCTTTTTCTTCAGGGCGTAAAAGTCGGCTTCATGCCGGTCGGATCTGAAATGGGAGCTATCCTGGGCGGGCTGCCTCATCGCTGGATCCTGATACCGCTTGGTTTTTTACTCGGCTTTGTGGCTACCCTGGCAGAACCGGCTGTACGTATCCTGTGCAAGCAGGTAGAAGAAAATTCCAGCGGTTATATTAAAAGCAATATTATCTTATACACGCTTTGTGTTGCAGTCGGCATTTTTATCGCCCTCGGCATGACCAGGATTGTTTATGGGATTCCGTTTTATTACATCATAATCCCCGGCTATTTGCTGGCTATGATTCTAATGTTCTTTTCAAAACCTTCGTTTACCGCAGTGGCTTTTGATTCAGGCGGGGTGGCAACCGGACCAATGACCGTTACGTTTATCATGGCTCTCGCTGTCGGCGCCGCCGATATAATGGAGGGCCGTGACGCTGTCATTGACGGTTTCGGGCTAATTGCCCTGGTCGCCCTGGCCCCGATTATCATGGTCATGCTGCTCGGTTTTCTATATCCTTCAGAAGAACCGGATGTGGAAGATTCAGCTTCAGATGACTCATCTGATAACGATTTGGAATTGACAGATCAAGAGGTAACCCCTGAAAATATACAAGATTTAAAGGTTGATCCAGCTGATGATGAATTTTCAGCGCCTGCTGATGATAAAGTAAATGATGAGCCTTCCAGGGCTATAAACGGTTTTGCGCATGAGCAGCCTGATAATGATATAAAGGATAATGGAAATTACAGTGATCAAAATGAGGAGGTCAATGATGATGGCTCAGATACCAAAACATGATTTGATTGTGACAATTGTCAAGAAAGGTTGCTGCGAGCGGATAATAAGCGCTTCCCAGGAAGCAGGGTCCGAAGGCGCAACCATTATACCGGCCAGGGGAACCGGCATCCATGAAAAAAAACAGTTACTGGGCATCCCGATTGAACCGGAAAAAGAGATTATATTTACCGTAGTCCGGGAAGAAAAAACCGAGCGGGTCTTAAAGGCGATCATCAAAGCCGGCAACCTGGAAAAACCGGCCACCGGGATTGCTTTTGTTCTGGAACTCAAAGAAGTTGTCGGGATAGTGCACATGGTTAAAGCCATGGGGCTTGATCAGGACACGGAACAAAACCAGGAACAAGGACAGCAAAAAAAATAAAGGGGGATGACATCCCCCCCTTTATTTAAACTTATAGTTCTATTTACTGATCTACTAAATTTTAGAAAACTCGTCTTTTCCTACACCGCAAACAGGACAAACCCAGTCTTCGGGGAGCTCTTCAAAAGGAGTATTCGGGGCAATTCCGCCATCGCTGTCTCCTTCAGACGGGTCGTAGATATAACCGCATACCTGGCATTCCCATTTATCCATGCAGATTCTCCTCCTTTCCGGGTTTTTAACTCTTTTGCATTATAACATATTAATTTTTGTTTGGGGAATGACCACATATGCGCAGAAGATTATTAAATAGAGGGCAACTGAACTGTAGTTAAAAGTTCGGTCTCTTTTTCCGGGCAACAATTAATAATCATTAAAGCAACCAATAAAGCAATTTCTGGAAGTATGGATTATGCTCGCCAAAGTAAAATCCTGCAAGATAAAAGGAATTGATCTGGTTCACGACTTCTTTTTGATATTGTCTTTTTCTCGGCTGGCATTTACACCTTTTGGTTTTGGGGTATCTGACAGCTGCCGGAGAATAAAGCTCCTTCTTCCACCAGAAGTTTTGGAAACAGGAATAACAGAGCTGGCTATTCCTTGGTTTTGCCTCATAAATGGGCTTGAAACAGGGGTTTATCGTTACAAGTATGCTGAACACAGACTTGGCCCACCACAAAACTTCCATTACCATAGAAAGAGCTGTCTGTGGAAGTGATGTAAAAGTAGCGATTAATTTTTAAAATGGCCAAGGGTTTCCACTGCTAGAACTGCGTTGTGATTGGCACCATCCAATGTATGATATAATTGTAAACGTGAATTTTTGTCTTTGCAGTGGCTGGGTGGCTTGGTTCAAAGTTGCAGAAAAAGTTAGAGGTGATTATTATAAACTCGTTGTCAAAACAAACGAAAATCACACCCTGTATCGGGCTTGATATCGGCGTTTTTGCGGTAAAAGCTGTTCTGATAGACGCTGGCCGGGTAGAAAAGATTTACCGCCCTACCGCCGGCAACCCTGTTATATCTTCCGGGGAATGTCTTAATTATTTGTTAAAGCAAGTTAGTGCTTCCACCGTGCGTCTGGGTCTTACCGGTAACAATGCCATGCTGGTAGCCATGAAAATCGGCATCAGCACGACCCTCGAAATAGAAGCATTGCAGGCCGGGTTGGCATTTCAATCGATTGACGCCGAAACCGTGCTTTCGCTGGGCCATGAAAATATGTATTATCTGGAGTTTGACAACAAGGGAGCAGTCACTTTTTTCAACCGCAATGGTCAGTGTGCTGCGGGAAGCGGTTCCTTCTGGTACCAGCAGGCTACCCGAATGGGCTACAACGACCGGGAATTGGCGGAAGTGGCTGCAGATGCCGATACCTCAGTCAAGATATCAGGCCGGTGTGCTGTTTTTGCAAAGTCCGATATGACCCATGCCATTAATGGAGGAGCTTCACAAATGGCCGTCGCCGCCGGTATGGCCAAGGCCTTAGTTGATCTGGTGGTGACAGGCGTCGCCCAAAGCAGGATCAAGGGACCCGGCGCCCTGGTTACAGTTGGCGGCGTAGCCAACAACAAGGCAATTTTAAAATATTTACAGGCATATTGCCGGGAGCGCGCTGTTGAAATAGCGGTTCCTCCCGACCATGAATATATTAATGCCCTGGGGGCAGCGCAATACGGGGTAGAGCTACCGGTATCTGATCTCGACCCGGAGCAGTTGGTTGTAGAAAAATATATTCCCGAAAACCCGCTGCCGCCACTTCAACCGGACGCGGTCTTTTATAGCGCTGACTTCGATTGGGACAAATCTTATGATCTTTCCACCATTTACCTGGGAGTGGACTGCGGGTCGGTATCTACTAAGTGTGCCCTTCTGGACAACAGCGGCCGTTATATCGGTGGAGTTTACCTGCCGACTGCCGGGCGTCCCGTGTTGCAGGTGTTGGAGTTGGTTAAGAAAGTTGAAGAGCAGTATGGGAACCTTCTTCGGGATAAGCCACCCCTGGTAGCATGTACCACCGGATCGGGGCGCTTTCTGGCCCAAAAAATTTTGGGCGCGGAGTATGCCGTTGACGAGATTACCTGCCAGGCTGAAGGGGTAAAATCGCTGTCTGAAGACAAAACTCTTTCCATTATTGAGATCGGCGGGGAAGACTCAAAATTTGTCCAGATCAAAAACGGAGTTCTTTTTGACTACAATATGAACCCGGTTTGTGCTGCCGGAACCGGGACATTCCTTGAAAATCTGGCCGAGCTTCTCGGCGTTAACATAAAAGAAGAGTTTTCGCAAAAAGCTTTCCGGGCAAACTACGCTATCGACCTGGGGGATACCTGTACCCTGCTTTCACAGTCGACCCTTGTTTCTGCTGCTTCCCGCGGTCTGCCCCTGGAAGCGCAGCTGGCCAGCCTGGCCTACTCTGCAGCCCGCAATTATCTGAGCAGGACCGTAGAAAACAGGTCTATTGAGGGCAAACTGGTTTTTACCGGCGCAACCGCCAAGAACCATGCCCTTGCCGCCGCCTTTGCTGCCGAGTGCGGCACAGAAGTCTTTATTCCGCCGCATCCCGAGCTCACCGGAGCCCTGGGAGCCGCACTTATGGGCAGGATATTTTGCATTGAAGAGGAACTGCCTGCAACAAACTCACGGAGCCTGGATCGTCTGAACAAATATACACTTGAAAAGAAAGACTGCAAGGCTTCCTGCCGCCACGAGCATAACTGCCGGCTTGACGTGATCAGATTTAACGACGGCTCAAAATTTATTTATGGTGACCGCTGCGGCCGCTTTTCAGAGTTTGACAAGAAAAAGCAGACCGGCAACCTGCCCGATTACCAGCACATCAGGGAGAATATTTTCTTGGAGGCTGCCGGTGAACCGCTCCCGGATGGAGTGCAGGTAGGGATAGCCTGCAGCGGCCTCTACTATGAAATTTATCCGTTTTGGGCAGCTTTCTTCAGGTCACTTGGGGCCAAAGTAGTTCTTAGCGGCGAGTCCAATGAAGAAATACTGGAACAGGGCAAGATGGATCTTGCTGCCGAGATGTGCTATCCCATTGAGGTATTGATCGGGCACTACCGGGAGTTGGTTAACAAGGAGCCTGACTATATTTTCATCCCCGAGGTGATCGACCTGGAACCTCTCCCCTGGGCGGCAGAGTGGCCCCGCTCACTGAGCTGCCCCCTGCTGATGATGATCAGGGGGGTTGCTGTTCACTCGTTGGATATTCCGGAAGAAAAAGTGCTTCATGCCCAGCTGAATTATCGTGAGGGACCCGAACGGATCAGGGAACAAATGAAGCCGGCAGCCAAAAAGCTTCTCGGCAAAAATTTCTCACACACCGCATACCGGCGTGCCCTGAACGAAGGATACCTCGCCCAAAAAAAGTTCCAACTGGCCATCGAAGAGGAAGGCCGTCAGATTTTCGAAGGCTTCGCAAGTTATTCCGATGCAGTTGTCGCGCTTGTTTTGGGACGCTCCTACACCCTGTACGATCCTTTCGTTTCCAAGGACCTGATGTCACACGCCGCGCAGCGAGGCCTGGTTGCTCTATCCCAGGATTTCCTCCTCGAGTATCTGCGCGGATGGTATGAGGGAAGGATTAAATCAGCTTTCCTGGATCCCCGCCGTGCGGATTTTGAGGGTTATATGAAACAGAAGATAGAACATATGGATAACATTTACCCCGCTCAGCTTCAGCACATTCTTTCAGCTGCGCTGGCAGCGCAGTTTTTTAATGAAAGGGCAGAAGAAAGCGGCCTTCCGCAACTGCACCTGGTCCTTCAGGATCCCTTCAGGTGCGGTCCTAACTCCATGCTGCGACATTATCTTGACAATGTATCCGAGTATTTACGGCTAACCCTCGACGAACATACCGCGCCCGCCGGTATGATTACCCGGCTGGAAGCGTTCAAAAATACCTGTCGCTCCCGGAAGAGTAGTGTCGATAAACCCTTTATTACGGCAAAGACAGCAACAGCCGTTGACCGTGATATAAAAAAAATTCTCATACCCAACTCTACCAAACACCCTGCAGTGCTGGTGGCCTTATTTGAGAATTATGGTGTTGAAGCTGCACTGCTTCCCCGAAGCACCGATAAAGACCTAACCCTGGCCCGCCGTTACACTAACGGTGAGGAATGTCTTCCGTTTATTCAAAACATCCAGGATTACCTTGAATATGCCAGGCACAACTCACAAGAGCTAAAAGAAAACGGAACCTTTCTCTTTCAGGGTTGGGCCTGCGGTCCTTGCCGGTACGGTCTCTACGCGCCGACACAATCGCTGATTATTAACCGCGCCGGTTACGGTGCAGAGAAAATATTGACGTTTAAGCTCGCAGATATCATGAAAAGGTTCGGTCCGGAATTTATTATCGCTAGCTATGACGGTATGTTAACCATAGACATGCTCTATAAAATGTTGCATCAGACCAGGCCCTACGAATTGGATAATGGGACAGCAGAAGCACTTTTTGATGAATACTGCGAGCAGGCATATGCTATAATGCGCCGCCATAGCTTTAATAGGTCCAATCTTCTTACAGGCAGCCATCTGAAACCATTGGAGAAACTGCTGACGGAGGCGGCGGAACAATTTGCCCTTATTCCCTGCAATTACGAACAATCACGGCCACAGATAATGTTGGCCGGTGAATTCTACGTCCGCCTCGATGACCGCTGTAATCAGGATATTATCAAACAGATCGAAGCAGCCGGGGGTGAAGTTTCCCTTGCTCCGGCCACAGAGTTTTTCATTTATACGGTATACGCAAACTATCGCAAAGCAAAGAAAGACTATTCATTCAAAAGAAGTATCTCTAGCTACTTTAATAAACTTGGCTACGCCGCTGTTAATTGGCTGGCACAACGCGATGAGCGCCGCCTCGAACAATCTGCGGCAAGTCTTCTGCACGGCCGGGAAGAGCCTCCCGCTCGCATGATAAGAAAACATTCCGAAAAATATATTCCGGAACATACTGCCGGAGAGCCTCCGATGACTGTTGGCCGCACAGGAGCATTAGCCGGCCGGAATGGGATCGCCGGAGCCATATTCGTGGGACCTTTTACATGTATGCCCGCCTCGGTAGTGGAGGCGCAACAGGTAGCTCTCAGTAATGAAACCGGCATACCGATTATTTCAGTTTACTACGACGGTCGGGACAACACCAACCGGGACGAATTTATCTACAGCCTGGTCTTCCAGGCCAAACAAAACCTGAGATTAAGAGGACAAGTCCCTTGATATGCTGGAAATACTCGGCTCCAGCCTCAATCTTTTTTTTGAATTTGCATCACGGGAGCTTCAGTTGATCTGCTGCAGGGGTTACAATGGCACCCTTAAAAAGGATACCGAACCGCTCAGGTCATTACCGCCCAGATCCTTACCCTTTTTCAGCAGGCCAAGCGTTCGCAGCAATTGTAGCAGATCCAGTTCAAAAATGATATTTGCCCATTTCCTACTCTCCTCGTAATAAATAAAAGTTATGAAGATCTGCTCTCACAAAAAACCATACGTTCTTCTTTTCCACTATGATATTCATATATTTTCCCCTCATATGAAAGGAGAATCTTATAACCGGGGGTAATAACCTGGGCGTACATCATTTCCGGCTCCGGCAGCCCAGGCTTGTATCAGGCCAATCCACCGACTCTATATTTGCTACCGAGATCTTATCCTTACCTATTCCTTTACGTTTAGATAAATCTTCTTTAGCCTGTTTTATTGCTAACTCAGAGCTATCGGGAATTGGAATGAGCATTCTTATTTTTGATTTGAAAAACCCCTGGATACGACACATAGAAAAATCCAGGGGTTTCGTTTGAATCCTTTATTTTCATTACTATTCGATTTGCTCGGTTTTAGAGGTCTCTTGTCCTGCAGTATCGGTTACTGTAAGGCGGACTGCATCGGCATCGCCGCGCATACGCAAATTATCTTCTCCGCTGGCGCTTTCACCGCTTATAGAAGTGGTTTCTGTATCGAGAACCTCTTTCACTTCACCTTCATCGTCAAGCACAATCAGCTCGCTTTTTACCTCTTCAAGTGCGCCATCTTCGTGGAAAACTTTCCATTCGACGTCGGCACGGTTCCAGGGGCCGGTGGTGCGGGTACTGACCTCAAATGTCTTTATCTCGGGCTCGGCCAAATCTTCCTCTTCTACCAGCTTGAAATCCACAGTCACATCCTTTTTTACCTTCTACGTTTTTGGTTTCTGACTTGCACCCATCCGCAGAGGCGGTGATATCGTAAGTGCCGTCCTCAACATCCTCTATCTTGTAATTACCGTCTTCATCAGTAGTAGCTGTCTTGTCGGTTCCTTCAACTTCCTGCTTCCTCTCATTTTGCTCCCAGTCTTCCTCGTCTGCGGATTGTGACAGAAAATCATCGCCGAGCATTACCACCAGGCTGTCTTTTCCCGCCCGGCGAAAATAATCAACCAGTCTTCTCCTGATAACAAGCCTGGAAAAATTCTCAAAAAGAATCACCCTTGGCTTCCCGGTAAGCATCGATCGATTCGTTAAAAGCAATTAAGGCGATGCTCAGTTCTTCATCCCGCCCCCACTCCAAGGGACGCCGGTAGATCTTTTGGGCTTCCTTTAATATAAAGGAACGGTAGTGGCTGATTACCTTTTCCCTGGCCTGTTTTTTACCCGATACCGATAACTCGAGCAGCTGCTTTAATTGATCCTGATTCAAGGCAGGAATCACCTATTCTCTAAATAAGAGTTCGGTATCGCCATTAACTCATCCTTCCGGTTTAAATTGTTGATACTATTGTTCTCTCTACATGTTTATTCGTTAAGGTTTTAATTTTTCGGTGGTCCTTGATCAGTATTTAAAATAACCGCCATTCTAAAACAAATCTAGATGCTGTAAGAAAAACAATGTCAAGAGAACCATCAGACTATGTAATTAATTTAAGTGAAATGGCCACAAGTAAGCCTGTACCTGAACGCTGATGAGCAGATTCCCTTCCTCGTTGACAACGTTGACAACGGTATATATCACCTTAAGATCAGGTTGCACGAATTATTTAAGCAAAGCTAACGCATAAGGTTAATAACAATCCACTTCCAGCCCGGAAATAAGCTTTTTCACCATACATTCCTACCATCTGCAGCAGGATAATGATTATCGATTGGAGAAAGTAAAAATTCAGGTGAAGATGAGCCACCCTGTGTTTAACTTTCCAACTCTCCCGGCAACAATTAACAATCATTAAAGCAACCAATAAAGCAATTCCTGGAGGTATGGATGATGCTCGCCAAAGTCGAATCCTGCACGATATTAGGAATTAACGGCATTCCCCTGGAAATAGAGGTTGATCTCGCCGACGGCCTGCCGGCCTTTGATATTATCGGTTTGCCTGATGCATCGGTCCGGGAAGCAAAAGAAAGAGTCCGGGCCGCTATTCGTAACAGCGGTTATGCTTTTCCTTACTCCCGGGTTACTGTCAACCTGGCCCCGGCAGACCTGAAAAAAGAGGGGTCGGCATTTGACCTGGCTATTGCGCTTGGCTTTCTGGCCGCAACCGGACAAATTCCCAGGGACAACAAGCTGGAAAATGGGATTTTCGTCGGAGAATTATCACTTGACGGCAAACTGCGCAGTATTAATGGCACCCTGGCCATGGCTTTATCTTTGAGCAAGCTTGAAGCATATAAAAATAAAACTCTATATCTTCCCGCGCTAAACTGTATCGAGGCGGCAATGGTCAACAACTTAAAAGTTAAAGGAACAACCTCTTTAACTCAACTGGTTAATTACCTGCGCGGATCTGAAGAGTTACCCATGGCCCCTTCTCTGCCCGAACCCTTACAGGAAGAAAGCAGCAATGAACTTGACTTCAGAGAAGTAAGAGGGCAGGAAACAGCCAAGAGGGCTTTGGAAATTGCTGCTGCCGGGGCCCATAACTTACTATTCTACGGACCGCCGGGCAGCGGTAAAACAATGCTGGCCAAACGCATACCTTCCATTTTGCCCACCCCGACAAGAGAAGAAATCCTGGAAATAACCAGGATTTACAGCGTAGCCGGTTTATTAAACCAGAACAAACCATTGCTGAACAACCGTCCTTTCCGCAGCCCCCACCACAGCGCTTCCACTGCAGGAATAATCGGCGGTGGTAAAGCTCCCCGACCTGGCGAAGTAACCCTTGCTCATTTGGGGGTGCTTTTTTTCGATGAAATGCCTGAGTATTCCCGCGATCTTCTGGAAGCGCTCAGACAACCTCTTGAAGACAGAGAAGTTACTGTAACCCGTCTTGCCGCCACCATCACTTATCCGGCCGACTTCATGTTTATCGGTTCAATGAACCCCTGCCCATGCGGCAATTACGGTGATCCCCGCCTGGAGTGCCGCTGCAGCCAGAACCAGATCTTGCGCTACCGGAGCAAGCTGTCCGGCCCGCTGATGGACCGCCTCGATCTTCACGTGGAGGTGCCGGCCATTAAATATGAACAGCTGGAAGGCAAAGAAGAAGGCGACTCTTCAGCAGAAATCCGCAGCCGAGTGGAAAAGTCCCGCCTGAAACAAAGGGAAAGATACAGAAACATAACAGCGACCACCAATGCCCAGCTGCGCTCAAAATACTTTAAACTGTACTGTCCCCTTTCTGCAGGAGCTCGCAACCTCCTGCACCAGGCCTTCCAAAGCCTGGGCCTTTCCATGCGCGCCCACGACCGAATCATCAGGGTGGCCCGCACCATCGCCGACCTGGGAGGTTCCGAGGTGATCGAATCCACCCACATCGCCGAAGCAGTCCAGTACAGGAGTCTGGACCGGCGGGAGTAATATTCGGATTATGTTTAGCCTTTCATGATCTTTTACTTTAACCCATCCAGCTCTTCTTCCGGTGAAAAGTTCTAAACATATACAAGATTTCTTCATAAAAACTTCACATTTCTGTAATAAGCTATTGATGGAAGGAAAAAGAAAAGAAAGGAGAAATGAATGATGTCGAAAAAAATGATTGTTGGTATAGCAATAACCGCTGTAACCATAACCCTGTTGGTAGCCACCGTTGCCGGCGCCCAGGACGATCCGGTGCTGAAATCTCTTTATAAAGAAATCTTTGGACTGGAGGAAAAAGTTGTAGAAAGAAGAGTTGAACTGGGCGACCTTACTCCAGAAGAAGGCGATTACAAGTTGGAGCAAATGGAAAAGCGTTTTCAGGAAATGACTGAAGAAGGTTTCAGGCCATTTAACGGCATGTTTGGCGGAGGTTGGGGCCACCACGGCCATCACGGCGATCGAACAGGGAGACACGACCACTGCGACCGCTATTAGCAACATAAATTCTATTAGTGCCCCAAACCCGGACCTATAAATAAATAGACATGAAAATTACAAGACCGTCTCCGGCGGTCTTTCTTTTTTGCAGCCAATTGTTTATAATCTATATAGTAATTATAGGAGATGATCGAATTGGCTGCTCCGAAGATCCTGGTTGTTGATGATGAAAAAAATATCACAGAAATTCTTAAGTCTTATTTGGAGCGGGAAAAGTATATTGTACTAACCGCCCACGACGGCCCCGAAGCGCTGTATTTGGCCGGCTTGGAAAAACCGGACCTGATTATCCTTGACCTGATGCTTCCCGGTTTTAGCGGTGAGGAAGTCAGCAAAAAGCTGCGCGGTGATGATTCACGGGTACCGATTATTATGCTCACAGCCAAAACTGCTTTGGAAGATAAGATTTACGGGCTGGGAGTCGGAGCCGATGATTATGTGGTTAAACCTTTTAGCCCGCAGGAAGTTGTGGCCAGGGTTAAATCTATGCTTCGCCGTAACGATCCGGACCAAATCTCTTTGACAGACGTGCTGGTTCTCGCCGGCGGTGACCTGGAAATCGACACCCCTGCCCACCGCATTACCTGGCAGAAGCGTGAGCTTAACCTGACCCCAACGGAGTTCAACTTGCTTTTGTACCTGGCAAAACACCCGGGCCGTGTATTTTCCCGCGCTCAGCTCGCCGAAACAATTTTTGGTTATGATAGTATTGCTGAAGATCGGGCTGTTGACGCCCATATTAAAAATCTGCGTCAAAAAATGCATAAAGAAGGCATACCCCAACTGATCAAAACGATTTACGGGGTGGGATATAAATATGAAGAAGATTAAACAGAAAGCGCCTTTACCGTTGTGGTTGCGGCTGGTATTTTTCTTTTTGCTCCTCTCTGGGGTAATCTTGATACTGTTCCAGGCAATTTTTAGTTATTCCCTGGACAGGCACCTGCAGGCGTATGCCAAAAATAGGGAAGAAGCCCTTAATAATCAAATTATAAATTCACTGCTGGAGTATTATGCAGTAAACGAAAGCTGGTCCGGCATTCATATGCCTTTACTGCATGCTGCCTTAAGCACCAATACCCGCCTTCTTCTTTATGATACCCAGGGGCAGATTATCGCTGATACCGGCCATGGCAGGCACCATCACAGGATGATGGCCGCGGATAACCAGCAGGATTTAGATTACGCAGAAACTTATCAATATGAACTGGGGCTCAACAACGTGAGGATCGGCAGATTGATCATCGCTCACCCCCTGAAAGCTGAAAGCAGCGCCTGGCTTCAGCAGGATTTAATTTTTCAGCGCACGTTAACCAGATCCTTGCTATGGACAGGGCTGATCGCCATCAGCGTTGCTCTTGTTCTGGGAATCTTTTTTTCTCGCCGTTTATCCCGCCCCCTGGAAGACATCTCCCGGGCCGCAATCCGGATTACCCGTGGCGATTACCTCCACCATTTGCCCTCTTACAACAGCCGGGAATTAAACGATCTGGCCCGTTGTTTCAACCAGATGTCCATCCATCTCCAAGAGCTTGAAAAACTGAGAAAACGCTCTGTGGCCGATATTTCCCACGAGCTGCGCACTCCTCTCACTACTCTGCGCAGCTACATTGAAGCTATAAAAGACGGAGTGGTAAGCGCCGATGAAAAAACAATGGGTATTTTGGCGGAGGAAATTATGCATTTAAACCGGGTGGCCGTGGATATGGATGAGCTTGCCCGAGCCGAAAGCACCCGACTGGAACAGATTGAACGAGAAAAGATCAACTTGAACCAGTTTTTAAAAGACAAGATCGCTTCTTTCAAGCCTTTGTTTCAAGAAAAAGGGCTAAACCTTAACCTCCGGTTACCGGAAACTGAGTTGATGTTTATTCAGGATCCTGGCGCTTTGGGAAAAATCATCGGCAATTTGCTGGACAACGCCTATCGGTATACCGATCCGGGTGGAACAGTAAAGGTGAGTTTACAGGAAAAAGCGGAACTTGATCCGGACGCAGTTTCGCCACTGGGGCAGGAATCACTCGATAATGAAGACACTCGCGGTAAACTTAATGATATGTTTATGATCACGGTGAGCGATACCGGGAAGGGAATCAAACCGGAACACCTCCCCTATGTTTTTGAGCGATTTTTCCGGGCCGATCCTTCCCGTGAAAGAGGGCAAAAACAGGCCGGTTCAGGGATCGGCCTGGCCCTGGTTAAAGAACTTATCCGTTCGGCCGGGGGCTTTATCCTGGTTGCCAGCCTTCCCGGGGAGGGAACCACCTTTTATCTTTACCTGAAGTAAGATCCGTTATATATATATGCTGACACAAAGTAATCCGGCAATTTGTTTAATTATCACCTTTATAGGTAACAAGGCTCCATTTTAAACCCATATATTTTATAAATTATTTTACTAGGAGGAAGCCGTTAATCGCCTGATTTTGGCAGCGGCTTCCATCTTCTTTTTAACCACCCCCACCTTCCGCAATGAATTTAACATTCACAAACTATGCAATATATCTTCACCAAATATTCACATTGATAGCGTAATATGTAGCAATGTGGAAATAACAGTAGTTACAAAGAGATGGAAAATAAATACCAAACCACTTTTTCTTGAAAAACGATTAAATATAGTTATTAGATTCTTGAAGGAAAGGGGCTTTAATCAAAATGCCAAAAACAAAAAACCATTTATCGTTAGTTTTAGTAGCAATATTTTTTGTGTCATTTTCAACTCTTCTTTTTGAATTAAGCATAATCCGTTTATTTTCTTTTATGTTGTGGTACCATTTTGTTTTTATTGTGATCTCAATCTCCATACTTGGCCTGGGAATTGGGGCCTGGCTGCTGTATCATACCGGTTTAAAATCAAGGCTTGATCAACATGGAACCCAGGAGCTGGCTCGTTACGCACTAATTCTGGCCGGTGCCATTACCTTTTCCGTGATAGCTGTTTTGCTCTATCCTTTTCCCGGATTTTTTTACGGTTATATCCTGGCCGTTTTGATCCCTTTTATCGCTGCCGGCTTTTTTTTATCAGCTGCCTTTTACCTTCACGGTAAAGATGCCCAGGTAATTTATTTTGCCGACTTGTTTGGAGGCGGCCTGGGAAGTCTGGCCGTACTACCCCTTCTCGAACATTTCGGTGCGGTAAGTGCAGCATTGTTTATTGCTTTAATCCCGGCAACGGTCAGCATTTTTCTTTATCTGGCAGCTGCAGAAAAGAAAAGGGCCCTTTATAATTCCGTGGCAATTGTTATTTTAACTGCTTTTTTCTTGTTCAATATATACGGTGACTTTCAGGAATTTTTGCTCAAGCAAGGCCAGGGAAGCGTTAAAACCCTATTTAACCTAGCAGCCGATGACGAATACGACATAGTTTATACTGATTGGAGCGCTTTTGCCCGTACAGATGTTGTAAAAAATACAAATAACCCTTCTTCCTTAAAAAAATGGGTTTTTACTGACGGTGGTGCCCCTTCAGAAATGTTTGCCTATAACGGTGACCTTCGCTCAGTCCAATTCTTAAAAGATGATCCCACTTATTTTCCTTTTACCTGGGGTAATTCGGCATCAACACTGATAGTCGGTTCCGGAGGAGGTAAGGATATATTGTTATCTCTTCTGGCCGAAGCACAAGAAATAACAGCTGTAGAAATAAACCGAAACATCGTTAACACTGTTCGTGAATTCTCCGAGTTCAACGGCCATATTTATGATCAAGACAATGTAAAAGTAGTAAAACAGGATGCACGCAATTTCCTGGAAAAAGACCAATCCCAATACGATTTTATTTATTTACCGCTTGTCTTTACCCAGGCTGCCGGTCGCACCGGCCATGCCTTATCTGAAAACTATGTTTTTACCATGGAAGCCTTTGAAGTCTACCTGGAAAGATTAAATCCCGAAGGACGCCTGGCTTTTGTCCTGCATGACATCACCGACTTAACCAAAGCGATGCTGATGTCTTATCAAACATTTATAGATCGCGGTTTATCCCCTGAAGAAGCTCTGTCGCGAATAATTGTAAGCCAACCCGCTGCAGCAGAAGAAAATCATGTTCATCAAAACCCTATTTTAGTTCTGCGTAACGAACCTTTTACAACAGGGGAGATTGAAGAAATATATCATAATATTAAGCAAATGGGAATGGAAGCTTATCACCTTCCCGGTCATGCTGAACCGGTATTTTTCAATCAATTGAGGATGGGTGAAATGTCAATGCAAGAGCTTTCTGAAGAGTTTCACTTTAATGTTAGCCTGGCGACAGATAACAGTCCATTTTTTTACAATTTTGAACGGGGCGTGCCTGGTTCTTTAACTGGCTTGCTGTTTGTGGTCAGCGTCACTGCCGGTTTTGCCTTGTTATATTTTATCGGGACAAGAAATAATCTTAAAAGTAAAAAGAAGAAACACCAGAAATACTGGTGGCCTTTAGCAACTTTTGCAGCGCTTGGTATCGGGTTCATGCTGGTTGAAATAACTTTAATTCAAAAGATGATCCTGGTGTTTGGGAACCCGGCTGTCGCTTTTTCCATCTTGCTGTTTATACTATTGATCAGCAGTGGTTTGGGCAGTTTCTGGGCCTCACGGGTTTCTTCAAAAAAACTGCCTTTGATTATAGCGCTGGCCTCAGGGTTGGTAGCTTTGGGAAGCATTATTTACGCTTTAGTGCTGGGCGATATTGTGCGCAATTTGATAACAATGCCTCAACCGGTCACTTTAGGTTTAATTTTCCTGGTTACCATACCACTTGGCTTTGTTATGGGTGTGCCCTTTTCCAGCAGCATAAAATTGCTCCGGGAGCTTGATCGTAAAGATATTCCCCTGGCCTGGGGAATTAACGGAATCATGTCTGTTCTGGGATCTGTTTTATCCGTAGTTGTTGCGATGCAGTTCGGTTTTTCAACCGCTTTTCTAGTAGGCGCCCTAAGTTACCTGGTTGTGGCCATTGTTACCCTTAGATCGCGTGCCATTCGCGAAGCAAGTATTAATTTATAATAAAGGACAAAAAACGTTAATTTCTTGCTTTATTTGAGCAATATTTTACTTGTTTATTATGCATATTAACATAAAGGAGCGCTACCACTATGTTATTGAATTATCTGGAACAATCTTATCACCTGGGTCCCCTGACTATTCATATCTATGGATTGGCTTTAGCAGTAGCTATAATGGTGGGCATATTTTTGGCCCTGCACAGCGCATCACAAAAAAATATTAAGCCGGATCACATCTGGGAATTGTCAATCTATTGCATTATCGGGGCTGTGGTTGGAGCTCGTTTTTTCTCAGTAGTCATGCATTTAGATCAATTCATGGCAGATCCCCTGTACCTGTTTCGCATTCATGAGGGTGGTCTTGCGTTTTACGGTGGCTTGATCGGTGGAGCCCTGGCGGGTTACCTTTACTTACGCCGCAAAAAACTAAGTTTTTGGACAGCCGGCGATATATATGCTCCAGCCCTGGCCCTGGGAGAAGCTATCACCCGGCTCGGTTGCGATGTTTACGGGATCGCTTCCAACACCGCACCATGGCCCAGAATGGTTAATGGAGCAGCTTACCATAATATCCCCCTGTATATGGCTGTCGCAAGTTTGTTGCTTTTCGCCCTCCTGTGGTATTTAAAGGACAAGGTGCAGCAAGGACAGCTTTTTTTAACATACCTGGCCGGCTATTTTGCCATCCGAACATTTATCGACTTTTTCCGCACTGAACCAGTTTATAGTGTTTTTAACCAGGCCCAATTAGCGGGATTACTGCTGCTTTGTGCAACTTTGATCACAATTTATTTTCGGAATAAATCACTGGCCTACAGCAAAAATTTATAGTTAAACGGAGCCATCGGGGACAGTTCAAACATCCCCGCAGGGAAGTGAAGGGCCGAAGGGAGACGATGAAACCGTCTCCGATGGTAACCGAGGAGGAAAGAACAAACTTCTACCATGGATCCGGTTATAATTGATAAACTGCATAAAATTATTACAAATTTAGAGAGCGCGGTCGTCGCTTTCTCTGGCGGCGTAGATAGCACCCTGCTTCTAAGCTTAAGTGTCCGGCATTTGAAAAACAAACAGTTCATCGATGCGGCACACATCGCTGAAGCGGTGCATTACAGGAGGCTGGACCGGCAGGAGTAACTATTTCCGCCCAATTACTTTTTGCCGGGGCCGGGCCGGTAAAGCGCTTCTTTTATTAACAGTTTTAACCCGATTAATACCTGATCTTTTATCAGGGTTAGAACAAATTAATTTTTTTCTGCCAGGGCAATCACGATAGAGGCACTAAAAGCAGTAGCCGTAATTAATCAGTAAATAACCGATTTTTCCTCGCAGTTACCTCACCGGCCAGCCCGACCTGTAGTTGGGTAAGGCATTTAAGAAGCCAACCCGTTCATAACCTCAAAATAATGAGGAAACAGATTATCAACTGCTTCTGCGCCGTCGATAAAAGATTCTTCTTCCATAAAAAGAGCAGCCGTAGCCAGGGCCATGGCTATGCCGGGATCTCCGTGACTATTACAGCCGCAACCTTTAAGTTTTGCATTTCCATTGATGATTATGCCATCCGGTAGTTTCTGAATGGAAGCGCCCATCTTCTGCAGTTCTCCGACAATTGTTTGGAAGCGAACAGATTCTTCAAACCGCACTTTATTATCTCCTTTAATGATCGTATCACCATCCGCAAATAGGGCAGCTACAGTTATAATCGGTATCTCATCAATAACCCGGGGTATGATTTCTCCGCTTACTTCCACTCCTCTCAAGCCAGCGCCCCCTTTTACCAGCAGGTCGGCGACTGGTTCGCAGTTGTGTTCTCTTTCATTTAAGACGCTTATATCAGCACCCATCATATTTAACACGTCTATTATACCGGACCTTGTTGGATTAATTCCCACTTCAGCGATATGCAGTTCCCCGTGGGGTGCAAGGGATGCTGCTAAAATAAAATGGGCTGCAGCGGAAATATCGCCGGGGATAAGGATTCTTTCGCCCCTCAGCCTGACCGGGCTTTTTAGGGTAATATGGTGCTTACCCATTTTCCTGATATCAGCGCCCAGGTGCTGCAGCATCCTTTCAGTATGGTCCCTGGTGTTGTAGGGGTCAATAATTTCCGAGATCCCACGGCTGTAAAGGGCAGCGGTGAGCAGGGCAGACTTCACCTGGGAACTGGGTACAGGGAGATCATGATTGATCGGAAGCAGGTCAAATCCCCGGATGGACAGGGGAAGCAGAACGCTTTCACACCTGCCGCTGATGAAGGCACCCATCTGCTGCAAGGGTTCTGTTATACTTTTCATGTGCCTTTCTCTCAAGGAATTGTTCCCTGTAACTGTGGCATAAAAAGGCTGTCCTGCCAGAAGCCCTGTCAGAAGGCTCGCCGTTATCTCCGAGCTGCCGGCATTAAGAATATTGTCCGGCTCTTCAAAACCGCGCAATCCACTCCCCTTTATTATTAGTTTGCTTGCATTTTCTTCATACTTAACACCCAGTTCGCTTAGGCAATTAAGCGTAGCCATTGTGTCTTCTGTTTGCAAAACACCTTCAACCTCTACCGTGTCTTCGGCCAGGGAGGAAAAAAACATAGCCCGGTGTGAAATTGACTTGTCTCCCGGCACCTTTATCTGACCTTCGATTTTCCGTACAGGATTAATTTTAACTTCCATTTTTCCAACACCCTTTCTTTGGTTAATTAAAATTGACTTTGTTTAATCAAATAACCCGGCCAATTATCTTTGCAACCGCATATGGTTTGCTTATCACCGCTATAACCGGCCTCATTCTTTATCCATCAGGGCGAATAACGCGGCTTGTCAACTTCACCCCATCTAACAACCACACCGTCTGCATTGACTGCAAAGGCGGCCTGTAGAAAACATACCCTCCTTTCAACAGCACATAACCCTTTGATCAAACAAGTTCCGGTTTACCCTAACCGGCTTACAAGCTTTTCTATTTTCTGCTCTATCACCTCCGGCAAGGCGGTAATTAACATCTTGCGTCCTTTTAAAACAATACGTCTGTATAAAAAAAAGCTTTCGTCCATAGGGACGAAAGCTTTTGCTTCACGCGGTACCACCCTGGTTGGGCACATTTTGTGCCCCCCTCTTTTAAGGTACGGGCCAGAATTATTCCGCCCGATGCCCTGCATCTAAGCCAGAACGCATCTGGCTTAGCTTAACAATATTTTCAGGTACGGACTGAAAGGTTTCCAGCTATATACCTCCTTCCTTTTAACGGTGGAAGTTTCCGTCAAAGCCTACTGACCGTTTTGACAATTTTAAAAATGTATTAGCGGCTTTCGGTTTGCTTTCTCGGGAGTGTATTTCAGCACCTTCGGACACCGGGTCGCAGCGGCCCCCGGCTCTCTGCTGTCCATCCACCGCCTACTTCTCTCCGTCATCGATGTTTGCCATTTACTTATGCATAAACTTTTGTTAGCAATAATACCAGTAATACATCATTTTTCCTGCTCCGTCATTCGGTATTTTCAGCCTGCGACTCCAAAGGGAACTTCTACTGGTTGTTATTCTGTCGGGCTTTCAGCCTGTGGCCCATCATCTCTGATGAAAACAGCACCAGCTTACTTTCCTTTTTCATTGTCTTTTATTGCTAGATATTAAATTATTGTAGATAATAACACAGGTTTTTGATTACGTCAATGCTTTAATTTCTTTCCAAATTAGCGAGGCTGCACATTAAGGCAAAGCTGGTGAAATAGCAGGGAAATAATGGATTGAACAGAAACAGATAAGCGGTTATAATTGCGTTAACAGCCACCGTTTTACAATAACGATGACTGAGAAGCCTAAAAAACCTGGATTTTAAACTAAAAGGAGCCGCTGTTGATCAGATTTGGCGGCGAAGTAATGGTGGTTACCTGCAGGACCAGGGGCATGGTAGAAACATAATGGCCCATTTTTGCCCGGGAAGGCGCTTCCGCAGACCTGGCTGGGCTCCGCATTAAATATTTTTGCAGGATATCTGACATTCACCGCCGTATTTTTATAATTATCGAGGCTTGTCCATTAAACACAACCAACTTGTCATTTTGAAATTTTTTCAGGTTTGAGCTAATTATGTAACTGCTGACCCTGGATTTTCTTAATTAACAGGCAAAATACTTCCAGTCAAACATCATCCTTTTTTTTGCAGTAGAGCTTTCAATAAAACGGTTCAATTTCAATAACCATTCGGGTTCCACATAATATTTTGCTTCTCACTGCCAAAAAAACTACTCCCATGGCTGCAAATAAACCTTTTTAGCGGAATATATAATTTTAACTGAAGGTGAACAACGTGAAAAGATTGATACTTGCTATCCTGATAATGCTGATAAGCGGTTTAGTATTATTGGTATATGAACCTGTCAGTGAAATTAAGCTGATTATTAACGAAGAAATAATTGAGCTGGATGAACCGGTGAAAATGGAGGAAGACAAATTATTTGTTCCGGCGAAACTGGTGTTTGAAAAATTAGGCGCTGATACAATATGGGACACCAGAAATAAAATATTGTCGGGGATGCTCGGAGGTTTCCAGGTAGATCTGGACGTTGATGGCAATGAAATTGCTGCCAACGGTAAGACCGTGGCAGGGGATGTGCCGGTGATAATTATTGAGGAGGTCATCTATGCCCCGGTCAGACCTACAGCAAAAGCATGGGGCGCTCTTGTAGATTGGAACGAGGAAACTAGAACGCTAAAGATTTACACACCGTCGGAATTTGACCCTGCACCGGAAGACGATCAACAGGGTCCGCTTCTACACGTCGCCTACCCTTCTGAATCACAGAGCACTTATTATGGAAATCGTTTGTTTGTATTCGGAACAACGCAGTCTTATTCGCAGGTTGAGGTCACAGTAAATGGTGAACCGGTGGAAGCATTGGATCCGCGGAGCGGTAACTTTCTGACTATGGTCAATATTCCCTTTGGCGAAGAATTTCTTCTAAAAGTGAAAGCCACCGATGCTGAGGGAAGCACCACTGTTGAAAGATCGGTTGTTTATCCCGAAGGCCTGCAGCCCATGCCCGAGGAACCTTTAGAAATTCATTCCACACATTTGATACCTGACCAGGACCAGGTTTTAAGTCCGGGCGACACCTTGAGAATAGTGGCCCGGGGCAGCCCGGGAGCTACGGCCCATTATCGAATCGGGGAAGGCGTCTTTATTGAAATGACCGAGTTGGAATATCCTACGGGTCCGCCGGGTAGAGGCGGCATTTATACCGCAACATACGAAGTAGACCAGCGCGACGCGCCGTCTGCCGGGGTATCAGATTTGATGCCTGTTACGGTCACTCTGGTTAAAGACGGAGAACGGGTGAGCCTGAAACTGCCGGGAAAATTGGCTTTTTTCTCCACTACTCCCTATAAAGTTGTAGAAGTAAGGAAGCAGCATGAGCTAAAATACCGGGGCTGGCTGCGAATTATCCAGGACGATTATTATCAACTTTATTCTGCCACCCGCAGCGGTAGCGGTTATCCCGCCAATATTGTCAGCTATCTGACTGAAGGAACTCGCTTTGAAGTTGTGGGAGTTTCCGGCGATTATTACCGGGTAAAACTAAAAGAAAATGACACCCACCTGGTTCACAAAGAGGCAGTCCGGGAGTTAGAAGGCAAAGATTCTCTTAAATCATCCCTGTCGGCACTAGGACTATTATCAATTAGGGATAAAGTAAGTCTACGCCTGAATGCTACAGAACGGTTTCCCTTTCACATCGAAAGCGGCACAAATCAGCTTGAAATAAGACTGTACGGTCTTAAAAAAGCTGAGGAGCTGACATTACCGGAAATTATTGAGCCGGTAAATGAGTTAACGCTGGAGACCAGCGCTGAAGAACCTAATTTATTGGTTTTAACTGTAGAACTTGATAAAAATTTTACCGGTTTTGACTCAACATGGGTAGGAACTGATTTGGTGCTTGATCTTTACAAGCCGCCCCGTATAAGCAAAGACGACCCCCTGGGAAATAAAACTATAGTCATTGATCCCGGGCATGGAGGAAAAGATCCGGGAGCGCCCGGACCTGGCGATTTGCATGAAAAAGATGCAGTGCTGGAAATCAGCCTTTATCTCAGGGATCTCTTAACAGGAGCCGGCGCGGATGTGATCATGACCCGCACCGAAGATAAAACTGTAAACCTGTATGAGCGACCTGAAGCGATGGCCGAACATGATGCGGATTTATTCATTAGTATACACGCCAATGCTCACGCCCAAGATACCGAAGCTGTAGATCTGCATGGAATTATGACCCTCTACAGTTATGATCATAACTATGAATTAGCGAAAATTATGCTTGACAAAGTGTCAGAAGAAATGGGCTTGCCGGCAATGACCACCTGGAAAAGAAACCTGGCCGTACTCCGGCATTCTCAATTACCCGGTGTCCTGGTTGAAGCCGGATATATGATGCATCCTGAGGACAACTGGTATATTCTACACCCTGCAGGACAGGAAAAGTTCGCCGCCGCGATAAAAGAAGGTATAAAAGAATATTTTCATTCCATAACAACCCATAACAACCGGTAACAGCAGAATAATAATTTTACCGGGCTAAATTTGACCGGCTGCATTAAAGGCCATTTCGACCGCCTCCTCCGGGGTTAAAACATCGATAATACCGCTGCTTGCCCGGTGAGGCGCCTTTATCGTCCAGCTTGTCAGACCGATAACCGGTTTACCCATTTTCAGGGCCAGGGCAATTTCTGAAAGCGTGCCGTACTCTCCGCCGATCGCTATCACGGCATCGGCAGTGCGGGTTATGATCGCGTTACGGGCTTCCCCAAGGCCGGTTGCCAGGGTATAGGTTAGGTAACGATTACCCAGACGGTGATCGCTGCCGGGTAAAACACCCAATACTGCCCCGCCTTCCTGGCAAGCTCCTTTTGAGGCTGCTTCCATAACCCCGGTTCCGCCTCCACAGATCACAACCCCGTTCCGCCGGGCTATTTCTTTTCCCGTCTCCCGGGCAAAAAGCTTTTCTTCTTCTGTACAGTCGGAACCTCCGACAACAGCAATGTAAAGCAATACCGGTCACCCCGTCTTTCTTGTCATCACAACCGGCGTGTCATCCGGCCAATATCCCCCGGATATGTTTCAGGTTTATTATAGAATGATTCTCCTTATGAAGCATGACGGCAACCAGGTCAATACGGCAGGGCATTTCATGTTTATAAACTGATTTCATATAGTAAAGGGCCAGGCGTTGCAGGCGATGCGATTTTTCAGCGGTAATCGATTCCTCCGGGCCGCCAAAAGATAAGCTGGTGCGGGTGCGCACCTCGACAATAACTATGGTTTTGTTTTCCCGGGCAACAATATCAATTTCTCCCAGCGGGCACTGATAATTGGCCTCAATGATTTGATATCCATTTTCTTCTAAGTATGCCCGGGCCGCTTTTTCACCGGCCAAACCAACCTGACGGCGCCTTATGGTCATCTTTCATTTGTCTCCAGTCTGGACCTGGATTATAGTTATCCGGGAGCAAAAAATATTTTACCCTGTTCAATTGTCAGTCAGCCGGAACGAAAGGCGGTGCAAAGGACAGGGACCAAAGCGGGACAAAGCATCCCGGTGCTCTGATGTGCCGTAACCCATATTGTGGTCAAAGCCATACCGGGGATATTTCCGGTGCAAATCAAGCATAACCTTATCCCGGCTTACCTTGGCCAGCACCGAAGCAGCTGCAATCGACATGGACAGAACATCGCCACCGGTTATCGCTTTTTGCTTAAAAGGACATTTTCTGATTTGGAAACCGTCAACCAAAACGTAATCGGGCTGGGGCGAAAGTTTGCCGAGTGCGCGCATCATGGCCAGCATCGAGGCGGCATGGATATTTAAGCGATCTATTTCTTCCCGTGAAGCGCTGCCGAGGCCGTAACTGCGGACATTTATAATAATCTGATCAAAAATTTTTTCTCTTGCTTCCGCAGAAAGTTGCTTGGAATCTTTTAAGCCCTTGATCACCACTCCCGGTTTGAGAATAACCGCAGCAGCAATTACCGGCCCGGCCAGCGGTCCGCGCCCGGCTTCATCCACACCGGCGATCGCTTCAAAACCTTTCTTTTGTAAAGATTCTTCTTCTGATAACATCTTTTGCAGGCGGGCTTCTTCCTGCCGGGAAGCATCTTTTCGTTTGTGAAAACGCCTTAGAAGCGCTGCTGTGCCACGGCGGTGGTCAGCCTTAAGCCTTTCTTCTTCCTCTGGTAATAGATCTTCTTTTTCCTCCAGGTAGGCCCTGAGTTCGGCAATGGTCATCTTTTCAAAACTCAAAAACAACCTCTCCTCTCAGCGGCAGGCTCATAAGAGTGTCATCTACTGCGGCGGACTTTCCAGGGTAATGCGGCCCAGGGCCCCTCCCTGAAAATCGCGTAATAACAGGGCGGCTGTCCTTTCTGCATCTATTTTGCTTTCAGCCCGCAGGCATCCCTGCGATATTCCAATCTGCTCAAAGATCCGGCCGGCTTCACCGGGGCACAAATCGTTGTAGCGCTGAAATAGTAAATTAAACTTGTCTTTTTCTAAGTATTGTTCAATCAGCCACAGGGCAATATCCTGCCTGTCTATTTGACCGGCCGGTATCGCTCCAACAGCAGCCAAGGCCCGCGCTGCATCTTCAGTATTTTTGGGCCGGAGAATTCCCGGTGTATCGAGCAGTTCCATACCCGGCATAATGCGTATCCACTGTCTTCCCCTGGTAATTCCGGGGCGGTTACCGGTTTTTGTTACCGCTTTATGAACAAATAGATTTATTAAAGTAGATTTGCCGACATTGGGAATGCCGACAAAGATCATCCTCAGCGGACGTTTTAACCGACCCGACAACATGTTCTGCTCCTGCTGTTTGAGATAACGGAGAAGATTATCAATATAACGCTTTTTCTGCACACTGAAAGCTATCGCTTTTAAACCTGTCTTTTGATAATAGTCCAGCCAGAGTTTGGTAATCTCCTCTTCCGCCCTGTCGGCCTTGTGTAATAAGATCAGATGTTTTCTGCCCTCGAACAGCTCGTCGAAAGCTGGATTGCGGCTGCTGGCAGGTATACGGGCATCAAGCAGCTCGATAACCAGGTCAATTGCTTTTAGGTCCTGGCGCAGCTGGTTAATTGCCCTGGACATATTTCCCGGGTACCATTGGCCTTTACTCAAGGTTGTTCAACCCCGGAATCAATCAACCGTGCTTCCCCGGGCGGCCAGAAGATAAAAAAAGCCCGGCCTTTCAGATATTCCTGTGAAACAAAACCGACTCTCGGATCTCGTGAGTCCATACTATTCTGTCGATAATCACCCATGACGAAAAGATACCCCGGAGGCACTACCTCCGGCCCGTAATCATGCATCAGCATATCCTGATCGATGTATGGCTCTTCTATAATTATTCCATTAACGAAAACCCGGCCACCTTTAATCTCAATTTCGTCGCCCTCCACAGCGATGACCCGCTTAATGAAATCACGGCCGGGTTCAAATTCAAACACAATAATATCGCCCAACCGGGGCTGATCAAAATGGTAAACTATCTTGTTGACCATTAACCGTTCTGTTTCCACGAGCGTCGGGTACATAGACCGTCCCTCGACAACAAAAACTTCAAACAAGAACATTCTGATCAAAAGAGCCAGGACAATTGCAATCAGAATAGAACGGGTCCAATCCCACAGCTCTTTCCACTTGCCCAATTAAATCATCCCCGTAATTATATTTACCGTTTTTCCTTGATTCGAGCCGCCTTGCCTACACGCTTGCGTACATAGTAAAGCTTGGCCCGGCGCACCCGGCCTCTTTTTACAACATCAATTTTATCAATCGAGGGTGAATGTACGGGGAAAATCCTTTCCACGCCAATACCAAAAGAAACCCTGCGGACAGTAAAAGTTTCTCTTACCCCGCTGCCCTGGCGCCTGATAACCACCCCTTCAAAAGCCTGGGTTCGCTCTCTGCTGCCCTCAATTACTTTTACATGCACTTTAACCGTATCCCCTGGTTTAAAGTATGGTACATTATCTTTCATGTTCCGCTTTTCGACTTCTTTTAATAAATCCATCCTGTAAAACCTCCTATCCTCATCACCGCGTAATTATAACATATTACCTGGACATTAAGACTGCTGTTTTTTAATTTCTTCAAGAAACACTTTTTCTTTCGGCAAAAGATCAGCTTGCTGCAGCAAATCAGGGCGCCGCTCGTAGGTGCGCTTGAGCGACTGTTTCCTCCGCCAACACCCTATTTCACTGTGATTGCCGGATAACAACACCGGCGGAACTTCCATACCACGGTAAGCAGCGGGACGGGTGTAATGAGGATATTCAAGCAGCAATTCGGAAAACGATTCATCAGCAGATGCTTCATCTTCCAGAAATCCGGGCAGTAAGCGCACTACAGCATCGACAACTACTGCCGCCGCCAGTTCTCCACCGGTTAGAACATAATCGCCGATCGATATTTCTTCATCGACCAAAGCAACGCGCACCCGCTCATCAACACCTTCGTAGCGTCCGCAAATTAAGATCAGGTGTTTCTTTTCGGCAAGTTTAAGGGCCCGGTGTTGATTAAACCGTTGACCCTGGGGGGTTAAAAGAATCACCCACGTACCCTCACAAACCGATTTATTTTTCAGATCTTCCACCGCTTCAAACAAAGGCTCCGGTTTTAAAATCATGCCGTAACCGCCGCCGTAAGGGGCATCGTCGACCTGTCTGTGCCGGTCATAAGTATATTTACGCAGATCAACCAGATCAATGTCCACCAATCCCCGGTCAGCAGCCCTTTTTATCATGCTCTCTTTAAAGGGACCTTCAAGAATTCCGGGGAAAATAGTGACCAGATCAATTTTCATCATTAAACGGCTCCCTTATAAATCGAGCATTCCTTCCGGCAGATCAACGCTAATAAAACCTGCGGATAAATCAAGTTGCCGGATAAATTCTTTTACCGCCGGAATGAAAGTTATTTTATCTTTTTGGCCGGATCGGGCCAGCACAAGTTGATCGTGGCCTCCGCTTTTGATCACCCCGGTTATAGAGCCCAGAAGTTTACCTTCAATAGTGTAGACCTGCAGGCCGACCAGCTGATCATGATAAAACGTTCCCTCCGGAAGAGGCATCCTTTTTTCGCGAGGGATCCTGACCAGGCTTCCGCCGAGGCGGTAAGCCTCTTCCCTGCTATTGATTCCCTGAAACTTCACCAACCAGTATTGGCCATGCAAAGAGGCTTTTTCCACCGCGTAAATTTTGCGCCGGGATTCTGCTTCCAGTTCAACTTCTTCAAGCAGGTATACCCGTTCCGGATAATCAGAATAAGGATATACCTTCACCATACCACCGGTGCCATGCGGGGAAAGCACTTTGCCAATTACCACATCATAGCCCATAATCATTGCACAATTTCGATGACAACCCTTTTATTTCCTTTCACTGCCGCTGCGTTGACAACTGTCCTTATTGCCCTGGCAATTCGGCCCTGTTTACCGATTACTTTTCCCATGTCACTTTCTGCAACTCTCAGTTCAAGAATTATCAGCCGATCACTTTCTACCTGCTGGACATCTACCTTATCCGGCTCATCGACTAAAGCTCTGGCTATATGCTCCAGTAGTTGCTTCATGAATACCATCCTCCCTGCATACCTACTTATTAAGACCGGCTTTATTAAAAAGCGCCTTAACCGTATCAGAGGGCCTGGCTCCTTTCGAAAGCCACTGCTGAACCTTTTCCGCATCCACATTGAAAGTGGTCGGTTGCGTTGTGGGATTATAATAACCGATCTCTTCAATAAAACGGCCGTCTCTTGGGAAACGGGAATCGGCAACCACAATACGGTAAGACGGTTTCTTTTTGCCGCCCATTCGCTTCAACCTGATTCGTACTGCCAACTTAGTCACCTCCATCAATTAATTATGATTAACTGTTTGCGATTTATATTTACCGGTAAAACCCGGGTTGTTCTACAAAACATCCTCTATTAAACTTTAAAATGGAAACTTCTTTTTGACTTTTTTCATCTTTTTCGACGAACCTTTCTTATCAGCCAGGTTCATTTGTTTAAACATTTTCTGCATCTGATTGAATTGATTGAGCAAGCGGTTGACATCCTGAACGGTAGTTCCGCTGCCCCGGGCAATGCGGCGGCGGCGGCTGCTGTTCAATATCGTCGGATCTTGACGTTCATTCCCGGTCATCGATCCGATGATCGCTTCAACCACTTTAAAGCTGTCTTCATTCAAAGACATCTGTTTAATTTCCTTGGGAATGTATCCGCCATCGGGAAGCATGTTCAAAATATCATCCAGAGAACCCATGCTGCGCAGCTGAGCGATCTGATCCCGGAAATCTTCCAGGGTAAACTGCTGTTTGCGCAGTTTTTTTTCCATCTCTTTGGCCTTGTCCTGATCTATCGTAGCTTCCGCCTTTTCGATCAGGGAAAGAACATCACCCATCCCTAAAATACGGGAAGCCATACGATCCGGATAAAAGGGCTCCAGGGCCTCGATTTTTTCCCCAGTGCCGACAAATTTTACCGGGCATCCGGTAACCTTACGCACCGAAAGGGCCGCACCGCCCCTGGTATCGCCGTCAAGCTTGGTTAAAATCACCCCGCTCAGACCCAAGGCTTCATGAAATGAAGCCGCTGCATTAACTGCATCCTGACCGGTCATAGCATCAACCACCAATAAAACTTCATCGGGTTTGATTTCGTTTTTAATCCCGGTAATTTCAGACATCATTTCATCATCGATGTGCAGGCGCCCGGCTGTATCGAAGATGGTCACATCAAAGCTCTCTTTCTCCGATATTTGCAAACCTTCACGGCAAATCTCCACCGGATCTGCTTCCAGGTTACTATAACACTTTTCGCCGATCGATTCACTTAAAACCTGGAGCTGTTTTACCGCTCCCGGGCGGTAAATGTCGGCCGCCACTAACAGGGGGTTACGTCCTTCCCGGCGAAGGTGACCGGCGAGCTTAACTGCGGTGGTGGTTTTCCCGGAACCCTGCAAACCGACCATCATTATGGTGGTCTGCCCCTTGTTCGACTTGGCCAGGCCACTTTGCTTGTCTCCCATTAACCTGGTCATTTCTTCATTGACTATTTTAATAACCTGCTGGCCGGGAGTGAGGCTGCTCATAACTTCCTGCCCGACAGCTCTTTCCCTGACAGCAGTAACAAAATCTTTGACCACTTTAAAATTAACATCAGCTTCCAGTAAAGCTAACCTGATATCGCGCATTGCTGTGTCGACATCTTTTTCGCTCAGTTTACCTTTACCTTTTAGTTGACGAAATGTACTTTGCAGTTTCTCCGCCAGGTTAGAAAACATAAAACTAATTCACTCCTACTGCTCATTGCTTGAGCGCAAAGCGGCTATTATTTCTTTTAGACGTTTTAAGTCCTGAGTTTTTAACTTCTCCTGCAGCAACAGTTTGTCTGCTTCGGTTAAAAGTTCTTGCTGTTCGTTAAACAGCCTGTACAGCCCAAGCTTCTCTTCAAGCTTTTCCATTGATACAAGGGCCCGTTGTATCAGATCGTAAACAGCCTGTCTGCTGGTATTGTACTCGGAGGAAATCTCGGCCAATGAATAGTTCTCGCTAAAGTACAAATGCAGGGTTTCCTGCTGCCGCTCGGTCAGCAAAGGAGCATAAATATCGTAAAGCAGGTTAATCCTGTTTAATTGATCAAGCATGTCCACCTCTGTAAAGTAATATTACTTTACAGAGAAAGTATAACAAAAAAAAACCGCAAAGGCAATCTTTTTTAACCGCTAAAAACAGCTCCTTAAAACGAAAATGAATAACATTTGCCGGTCATTATCTATGACCAGGTAATTCACGCGCTTAATCTTCCAGCAGAGCCCGGGCGAATTCCTCGGGACGGAAGGGGGCAAGGTCATCCATTGTTTCACCGGTGCCCACATAACAAACCGGTATTTTTAGTTCATCTGCAATATTGATTACAATTCCGCCCCGGGCAGTCCCGTCAAGTTTGGTGAGGACCAGGCCATCGATAGCCAGCGACTGATTAAAACTTTTAGCCTGGGCGACCGCATTTTGTCCGGTGGTAGCATCAAGCACGAGCAAAACCCGATGCGGCGCTCCGGGCATAATCCGGCCAATCACCCGGTGAATTTTATTTAATTCTTCCATCAGGTTATGCCTGCTGTGCAACCGGCCGGCAGTATCACCGATGACCAGATCAACTGCCCTGGCTTTTGCAGCATTGATGGCATCGAAAAAAAGAGCGGAAGGATCTGAACCGGGCTGTTGCTTGATCAACTCGACACCGGCGCGAGCAGCCCATATTTCCAGCTGTTCAATTGCAGCTGCCCGGAAAGTATCTCCGGCCACAAGGAGCACATTTTTCTTCTCCTGCCGGTAAAGGTTGGCCAGTTTTGCCGCCGTTGTGGTTTTTCCGGAACCATTTACCCCGACCAGAAGGATAACAAAGGGTTGTTCATCTTGTTCCACTGAAGTTTCGCCGGGCTTCATAATCCCGGTTATTAATTGCAACAGTAAGTTCCTTGCCTCTTCCCGTGCTTTGATTTTTTGGCGCCTGATTTCTTCTTTCAGCTGGTCGACCAGTTTTACGCTGGTTTGCACACCAACATCACCACTGACCAGTATTTCTTCCAGCTCTTCATAAAAAGCTTCGTTGATTTCTCCCCCGCCGAAAAGACCATCCAGGCGGCTTATAAAACCGGATTTACTGCGGGCAAGCCCGTTTTTAAATTGATCAATCAAACTCATTTAATGTTTAACTCTCCCTGCTAATTTTTTCATCTTCCAACTTAAGCGACATCAGGCGCGACACTCCGGGCTCGGGCATGGTTACCCCATAAAGCACATCCGCTTCCTCCATGGTCCGTTTCCTGTGGGTTATCATAATAAATTGGGCCTGCTCAGTTGTTTGTTTGAGAAACTTTGTGAACCGGGCCAGGTTAGCATCATCAAGCGTTGATTCGACCTCATCGAGCAGGTAAAAAGGAGCTGGCTTATAGCGCAGAATGGCGAAAACGAGAGCAATGGCAGTTAATACTTTTTCGCCGGCTGATAAAAGGGTTATATTCTGCAATTTTTTCCCCGGAGGCTGGGCTACAATCTCAATACCCGCTTCCAGTATATTGTCTGCATCGGTCAATTTCAACATGACCTGGCCGCCTTCAAAAAGTTCCTGAAAAGTCTGTTTAAAATTTTCACCGATAATTTCAAAAGCGTTCTTAAAATAGTACTCCATTCGCTGATCGATCTCAGATAAAACCTTGCAAAGGGACTCTTCGCCTTTTTGCAGGTCTTCTTTTTGTTCTTTCAGGAAATTAATTCTTTCTTCAAGCCTGTCCAGCTCTTCGATTGCTCCCAGGTTAACTTCACCCAGCGTTTCTGCGTCTTCTTTATAGGTTTCAACCAGGCGACTGCTTTCTTCCGGATCAAAATCGTCATCTAACTGCACCAGGTCCAGACTATGAAAAAGTTCCCTGAACCGCATTCCCTGGTAATTGATTTCGGTCTGAAGGCGGGCCTGTTCCAGGGAAAGCTGTCTTTCCCGTTTTTCCTGGCGGGCAACCTGACTTTGGCGACGCCTGACCTTTTCTTCATGTTCAATCAATTCAGCTTCAGTTTTGTTAACCAATTCAGTTTTTTCTTCCAAAGCGGCAATCAAACCGGCCTTTTCTTCATTGAGCGCTTCTATTTTGGCCTTGATGCGCTCCTGTTCTTCTTTATTCGCAACCAGATCATTTTTTAGCTTTTCATGTTCCCGCTCTTTTTCCTTAATCTCCTCGGCAGGCTTATTAATGTTTTCTTCTATTTCTTCAATCCTGCCGGCCAGGGCATCCCGCTGTTCCTGGTAAGAACTGATTCTAACCAGAACTGCGGTTATCTGTTGTTCCAGCTTTTTCTTGTTAGCTAAAAACTGTTGGTAGTGTTCTTTTTTTCCAGCCAGCTCGCTTTCCATGCTGTTAATTTCTGCTGTGCAATTATCAATCTCTGTTTGCAGGGCATCTAACCGGCGGTTTAATTCTGATTCTTCTTTTTCAGATTCTTGATAAGCATTCTCTTGAGCCCGAATGCGGTCATTTAAGATACTCTGTTCATACTGCAGGGTTTCTGATTCCTTATGTAAATTATTCAATTGATCAGCCAGCATTTTCCGTATCATCGCCGCTTCCTCGGCACTTTTTCCGACAGTGGACAGTCTGCTTTTAACTTCTTTCAGTTCAGTGCTTAACCGCTGAAGGTTATTATTAACATCAGACTGTTGTTTTTTAAGGGTTTCGATTTCTTTTCGCCTCCCCAAAGGCATCCCGGCATTTCGTTTGCCAAGACTTCCACCGCGGATAATCCCTCCCGGATTAATCATCTCCCCTTCGAGGGTAACTACCCGGCAGCTGTGCCTGATAAAACGAGCCGCTTGAGACGCATTCTCCAGGGTGCGGCAGACAAGGATAGAAGACATCAGGTAATCGACCGCGTTGCGGTATGCGTTATCTACTTTTACCAGTTCCGAAGCTTTGCCAATTACTCCATCCAAATCACGCCAACCGGGATAACGTTCCAGGGGGTCAGCAGCCTGATGAAGAATATCAAGCGGTAAAAAGGTAGCCCAGCCCCGGTTGTTGTTCTTCAGATAGCCGATAGCTTTATGCACCGCCTGTTCACTGTCGGCAACCAGGTACTGCAGAGCACCGCCCAGGGAGGATTCAACAGCCTGGATATATTGTTCATCTACTTCGATCAAATCCGCTACCGGGCCAATTATTCCAGGCAGAGCGGAACGTGACTGCATAATTTCTTTAACTCCGCGGTAATAACCGGATAATGCTGAATCCTGCTCCTGGAGAAGGTTAAGCCGACTGTTAATCCCGTGCAGAACTTCTTTTTGCTTTTGCTCTTCAGCAGCCAGTTTGTCCAGCTGCTTTTGGATCTGTTCTTTTTCTTCGGTTTGCTTCCGTTCAAAAGCTTCGGCGCCGGAAAGCTCTTCCTGCAGATTTTGCTTTTGAAGGTCCAGTGAAGCAGCCTTTTCTGTTAAGCGGTCCGACTGATTATCTAATTCGGTTTTATCTTCTGTTAAAGTATTTTTTTGAACCTCGATGCGTTCCAGGCGGTGTTTAAGTTCTTCCCTGGTCGAGGCGGCAGCTTCTTTACGAAAACCGACCTGATAAATTTTTTCTTGTTGTTTTTCAACCTCGCCGGGCAAGGCACTTGCTTCAAGTTGGGCCATTTCTCCGCGTAGAGCTTCAAGATCCTGTTCCAACCGGTCAAGATCTGCATTTTTTGCCTGCAGATCTTCTTTTGCTTTCGCTTTTTGCGCAGACAGCTCCTCCATTAACAACTGAAGCTGTTTTACTCTTTGACGATTTTGATCAACCTGTTCCTGAAAGCGGTTTTCACGTTCGCAAAACAGCTTAAGCTCATTTTCTTGCTGTTCAAGAGTCCGCGAAACCCTGCTCAGGGTTTGTTCCTGCTCTTTTTTTTGCTCTGTTTGATCCTGCAGGCGGTTTTTAAGATCCTGGATTTCTTTTTCATCGAGCCCTTCCTGGGAAGAAGCGGCCATCAAGGCATCATTAACAGTTTGCAGCTGATTATCTATCTTGTTAAGCTGGGCCCTTGATTGTTGAAGTTTATAGGTAAGTAATTTTTTTTCCTCGTTATCGATACACTGCTTTAAAACCCGGTACTGGCGGGTTACTTCAGCCTGTTCTTGCAGAGGCTCGACCTGGGTTTCGAGTTCAAAAATTAAATCCTGAACCCGGACCAGATTTTCCCTGGTCTCATCAAGCCGCCGCCGGGCTTCTCGTTTGCGCATTTTGTACTTAAAAATACCGGCCGCCTCTTCAAATATCTCGCGCCGATCTTCAGGGCGGTTGTTTATAATTTCATCTACCCGGCCCTGGCCGATAACAGAATAGACGTCTTTTCCCAGGCCGGTATCCAGAAAAAGTTCAGTTACATCTTTTAAACGGCAGGGAGATTTGTTTATGTAATATTCACTGTCCCCATTCCTGAAAAGACGCCTGGTAATGGTTATCTCATCATAATCGAGATTGAGAAAAGCGGAGGCCCCGGCAAAAGACAGCGAAACTTCAGCAAAGTTAAGCGGCTTACGGTTTTCACTGCCGGAAAATATTACCTCTTCCATACGCGTGCCGCGCAAAGATTTGATGCTTTGCTCGCCTAAAGCCCAACGCACAGCATCAACCAGGTTGCTTTTTCCACAACCGTTTGGACCAATTACTGCAGCAATCCCCGGGCTTAAATCTAAATCAGATTTTTCAGCGAATGACTTAAAGCCAAAAAGCTCCATTCGTTTAAGGTACAATTGTCCAGGCTCCTTGCCCCATCATAATCAGGCTGTAAGATTAAACTGCTGCTTGATATTTATCACACCTTAAATATCCAATAATCAACCCGCTTAAAAGTAAACAACAAAAAAACATTGAACCGGGCAAATAACTGTCCCCTTACCGCGGTTCCACTGTAAACTTAATGGCAGTTCTTTCTTCATCATTAATTGTTATATCGACAAACGAGGGTATGACCACCAGGTTTAAGCCATTGGGGGCCACATAACCCCGGGCTATCGCGATGGCCTTGATCGCCTGGTTAACCGATCCGGCTCCAATTGCCTGCAGCTCGACAACCCCGCTGGTTCTGATTACCCCTGCTATAGCTCCAGCCAGAGCTTTAGTCTTGGAATGGGCCGATACTTTAAGAGTTTCCATGTTTAACTGATCCAACTCCTCTATATTTTAATCAACAGGGCCAATATCTTCAAGGTGTGAGTTTGTTCCAGGCTTCTTTCGCTGCTTCTTGTTCAGCCTCCTTTTTAGTGCGACCCCGCCCACGCCCAACCGCTTTGTTGTCCAATGTTACTTCTGCATCAAAAACTTTATCATGATCGGGACCACTTTCAGCTATAATTCGGTAAATAGGAGTAACCGTAAAACGAGCCTGCGCAAATTCCTGCAACAGGGTCTTAAAATCACGGTACAATACCCCTTCCAGGAGATCATGCAATATCGGTTGATATAGATCCAAAACGTACAGGCGACACTGTTCCAGTCCATGCTCTAAATAAAGTGCGCCAATTAAAGCCTCGACTGTATCAGCCAATAATGCGGGACGGCTGGAACCGCCACCGACTATTTCTCCTTTGCCGAGGCGTATGTACTCTCCAAGGTTCATATCAAAGGCCAATCTTGCCAGGGATGCTTCGCAAACCAGATCTGCACGTAACCTGGTTAACTTTCCTTCAGGTATTTCGGGGAAGGTGTAATATAAATAATCGCTGATAATCAACTCTAATACTGCATCCCCCAAAAACTCCAGGCGCTCGTTATGATAATGGTTATAGCCTTTTTCATGAGCGTAAGAAGTATGGGTCAGCGCCTGTTCAAACAAACTGTTGTTTTTAACTTCCCAACCCATTTTCTTAAAAAAATTATTCTTTTTTTCAAGCCAGTTCATTAATTCTTCCTCTCGTCATTACAGGCCACTATGCCTCACGCACAATATCTCTTGACCACAAGAGCGGCATTTGTTCCCCCAAAGCCAAAAGAATTTGACAGGGCTAAATCGACTGCTGCCGTCCTGGCCAGATCAGGAACATAGTCCAGGTCACAGTCAGGATCGGGGTGCTCGTAATTAATGGTGGGATGTATAACCTGGTTTTGCAAAGTCATCAGTGTTGCTATCAACTCCACTGCTCCGGCGGCGCCCAGAAGATGACCGGTCATCGATTTTGTAGAACTAACCGCCATTTTATAGGCATGTTCACCAAAAAGATTCTTGATCGCCATGGTTTCAACCTTATCATTAATTTCAGTGGATGTTCCGTGCGCGTTAATATAATCTATATTTTCCGGTTGCACCCCGGCGCTGGCTAAAGCTCTTTGCATACTTAATAATGCTCCCCGGCCTTCAGGATCTGGAGCAGTCATATGATAGCCGTCACCGGACATGCCATAACCGACTATTTCCCCGTAGATATCGGCTCCCCGTGCAAGAGCATGATCCAGGGTTTCCAGGATAACCACCCCGGCTCCTTCACCCATGACAAAACCGTCACGTTCTTGATCAAAAGGTCGGGAAGCTTTATCGGGTTGATCGTTACGGGTTGACAAAGCCCTGGCCGAGCAAAAACCGGAAAAAGCAAGATGGCTGATTGCCGCTTCTGCTCCACCGGCTAACATTATCTCTGCATCGCCACGCCTGATTATATGCCAGGCATCCCCCACGGCATGTGTAGATGTTGCACAGGCTGTAACTACCGTTGAATTGGGACCGTGCAGATCTAAAAGAATCGAAATATACCCGGAAGCCATATTGGCAATCAATGCAGGAACCAAAAAAGGGCTGACCCGGCGTGGACCTTTTTCGGCAAGGATCTTAAGCTGCTGTTCGATGGTTTGAATACCGCCGATTCCAGAACCAACCAGGACCCCAACATCATCTTTATTAAGCTCTATTCGATCCAAACCGGCATCGCTCCATGCCTGTAAAGCGGCGGCGACGCCAAGCTGGGTATAGCGATCTACTTTTTTGGCTTCACGCTTATCCATGTATTGCGTTGGATCAAAATCTTTTATTTCGCCGGCAATGCGGCAGGGATATTGGCTGACATCAAAGCTTTCCACCAGAGAAATACCGTTTTTCCCGGAAATAAGGTTATCCCAGAATTCAGTTTTATCAGAACCTGTCGGTGAAAAAACTCCGACCCCGGTAATTACAACTCTGCGCACATTTTCACCTCAAAGGCTGTCTAAGCTTTCGATTCAATATATTTAACTACATCACCAACCGTCTTGATGTTTTCAATTTCCTGATCAGAAATCTCCATGTTGAATTCTTCTTCCAAAGCCATAACCAATTCAACAATATCAAGTGAATCGGCATCTATGTCTTCAAAAGTTGTCTCTTTCTTAAGTTTGCCAATATCCACCTCCAACTGATCAGCAACAATTTGTTTGATCTTATCTTCAATGCTCACTAAATCACCTCCTCTTGACTGACCTCTACTTTATCATTAAAATGACTAAATGTCACATTGACAAACTACCGTCAACTGCAATTACCTGGCCGGATACATAACCCGATGATGAAGCAAGAAATAAAATAACCTCGGCAACATCTTCCGGTTTACCAAATCGTCCCAAAGCAATATGCTCCAGCGCCTGCTTCTTAACCTGGTCCGAAAGCTGATCAGTCATTTCAGTTTCAATAAAACCGGGGGCGACCGCATTTACCGTAATGTCCCGTGAACCAAGTTCCTTGGCCAGGGAGCGGGTAAATGCAATTACCCCGCCTTTGGCTGCAGCATAGTTTGCCTGGCCGCTATTACCGTAGATACCCGCTACCGAGGCAATATTAATAATCCGGCCTCCGCTTTTCTGTTTTAACAACGGTTTAATTACAGCCCGGCAGCAATTATAAACTCCGTTTAAGTTGGTATCGATAACTGCATGCCATTCCTCTGCTTTCATGCGGGCCAGCAGGTTATCACGGGTAATGCCGGCATTATTAATTAGTATATCAATTCTTTTAAAATGATCAATAGCGCTTTTCACCAGGATTTCGCACTGGCTATAATCAACTACATCAGCTTTGAAAGTTTCCGCTGAACCGCCACTATTCAGGATTTTCTCCTTAATCTCCTCAGCAGCCTCCCGGTTACTGCTGTAGTTTAATACTACCGAGGCTCCTGCTCCGGCCAGAGATAATGCTGTGGCCCGGCCGATACCTCCTGAAGCTCCGGTTATAATGGCTGTTTTTCCGTTTAGATCCAAGGCAAACACCTCTCAATTAATTAATTTTCCAACAACGGATCAATCTCCTTTACCTTTTCAACAGGAAAAGTTCTAAGCTCAGGCGCAATACGTTTCATCAATCTGCTCGGTGAATTGCCCGGTCCAATACCGATAAATCTGTCAATACCGGCGGATATCATACAGCGGATAGACTGTTCCCACAGGATTGGGTTGCTAACCTGTGCAGTCAGGTTATGTTTAATTTGTTCCGGATTTTCGACAAATTGTGCCGATACATTGGAAACGATCGGCACAGAAGCTTTTTTTATTTCTATTTTATCCAGTTCACGGGCTATTTTTTCTTCAACGGGAACCAGTAAGGCACAGTGAAAAGGAGCGCTTACTCTGAGTTCGGTTACCCGCTTTGCCCCTGTTTCGCGGGCCAGTTGCACAGCATATTTTACCCCTGTCTTATAACCGGATATAACGGTCTGGCCCGGGCAGTTGTAATTAGCCGGCGCGACAAAACCTTTCGACTGCGCTTTAAAACAAATTTGTTCTACTTCCTCGTGAGGCAAACCCATAACAGCGGCCATAGTTCCTTTACCCAGGGGCACCGCTTCCTGCATATATATTCCTCGTTTTTGGACCAGGAGCAGGGCATCATCAAATGAAATTGATCCGGCAGCAACCAGCGCACTGTACTCCCCGAGGCTTAAGCCGGCTAATCCCTCTGCTTTAAAACCAAGGTTAGTGAGAACGTTGAAAATAGCTACACCGACGGTGAGGATTGCCGGTTGGGCATATTCGGTCTGCTGCAGCTTTTCTTCAGGCCCGGAGAAAATGACATCAACAATTTGCGGGCCAAGTACCGCGGCGGCCCGGTCAAATACAGAGCGGGCTTCCGGAAAGCGATCGTAGAAATCGCGGCCCATTCCCGGATATTGCGCTCCCTGGCCGGGAAATAAAAATGCTGTTTTATTATTACCGCCCACCTGCTCCTTTGTTACCATTTCAACAAGACACCACCCCAGGTTAGACCGGCGCCAAAGGCAACCATGGCCACCAGGTCACCTTCTTTCAACCGGCCGGCCATAAATTCTTCGTGTAAGGCAATAGGAATTGTCGCTGAGGATGTGTTACCCAGGCGGTCGATATTGACCGGAAATTTTTCCGGCGGCAGTTTAAGGTGCTTGCGGATATGATCGATGATCCTCAAGTTTGCCTGATGAAGAATAATATGATCTATTTCTTCCGGCTTCAAGTTTTTATCCTGCATTAACTCAAAGAGGGTATCTTCAACCACGCGGACGGCAAACTTAAAAATTTCATTACCATTCATTCTTAGATAATGCATCCTGTTTTTAACAGTTTCCAAACTGGCCGGCATAGCGCTTCCGCCGGCGGGGACATATAATAACTCCGCCCCACGGCCGTCGGATTTAAGCGAAAAATTAAGGATGCCACTTTCTTCTTCAGCAGCCTGAAGGACTACTGCTCCGGCCCCGTCACCAAAAAGAACGCATGTGCCCCGATCTTCCCAGTCAGTAATTCTACTCAAAACTTCCACTCCGACTACAAGCACTTTACTGTAAGCGCCGCTGAAAATAAACTGGTGGGCAACAGTCAGTGCATATATGAATCCGGTGCATCCGGCGGCTATATCCATAGCCCCGGCCTTGAAAGCCTGTAATCTTGACTGAAGGATACATGCTGCTGAAGGGGTTTGATGATCGGGGGTTACCGTTGCTACCAATATTAAATCGATTTCAGAGGGATGCAGGGAAGCTTGGTTTAAAGCTTCTTTGGCTGCCCGCTCTGAAAGGTCTGCGCTGGACAACCCATCTTCCAGTTTTCTTCTTTCCCGGATACCGGTTCTGGAAACAATCCATTCATTGCTGGTTTCCACCATTTTTTCGATATCTTTATTGGTAATGATTTGATCGGGAAGAGCGGCTCCGCTTCCTGTAATCTTTGAATTATAATGCTTTTTCATCTGCTCCTCCGATACCTTTCCCGACCAGATCTTCTAAGGCAACTTGAAGCTGACTGGTAACGTTTTTTTGCACAAAGGGATAAACCTGCTGTAGCAATGCCTGCTCGATCGATCTTGCCTTGGAAGAACCATGGCATTTTATACAGAGGCCGTTAACACCCAAAAGCGGCGCACCGCCATAACCCGAATCGTCGATTTCGTTGCGTAAGTTTAAAAAAACCGGCCGGAGTAATAATGCGCCAATTTTATACCTGAGTTTTTTACCTATTTCCTGCTTAAAGAAACCAAGGATGGTCCGGGAAAGCCCTTCAGCAGATTTCAGAAAAATGTTCCCAGTAAAACCGTCACAAATCACAACATCGGCAACATTATAAAAAACATCAGTGCCTTCAATATTTCCCCGGAAACCGGGCAAATGCTCCCGGAACAGAGTATAAGCCCTTTTAACCTGGCTGTTTCCTTTGTTTGGTTCAACTCCAACATTAAGCAACGCTACACGCGGTTCCGGATAACCCAATATCTGTTGAGCATAGATACGGCCCATAAAAGCATACTGTAAAAGCTGTTCCGGCCGTGCATCCATATTGGCCCCGACATCAAGGAATAAAACCGCTTTCCCGTGAAATCCGGGCATTGGAGTTAAAAGAGCCGGGCGGGTTATGCCCCGTATCCGCCCGAGAAATAAAAGTCCGCCGGCCATAAAAGCCCCGGTATTACCGGCGCTTAAAACCGCATCGGCTTCGTCGGAGCGAACCATCTGCAAAGCTTTAACCATGGATGATTCTTTTTTACGCCGGATCGACAAACCGGGGTCGTCATCACCTTCAATAACCTCTTCAGCATGATTTATAGCCACCCGTTCCGCCGGGTAATTCAAACCTTTTATCGACCCCTGGATATCATTTTCTCTTCCAACCAGGGTTATATGCAAATCTTGCAAAACTGTAAGCGCAGCCAACGCTCCGGAAACAATCTCACCGGGCGCATAATCTCCGCCCATAACATCTATGGCCACTTTTACCAAAAGATCACTTCCCTGTTATTTCGATCAAAAAAAGGTACAGTACGCTTCTTTTTGCTCACGCAAATTAGGCGTACTGTATGTTGTCCTGCTAATTAACTTTAACAGCTTCCCGATCTTTGTAATAACCGCAACTCAGGCAAACCCGGTGGGTAGGCTTTAATTCATGGCAATGCGGACAAGGGGCCAACCGGGGAGCCGAAAGTTTACTATTAGCTCTTCTCATATTTCGCTTTGACTTGGACGTTCTTCGCTTTGGAACAGCCACTGCAGCGCCTCCTTATTAGACTTAGTTGCCGGTTTTCAATTCTTTAAGCTTAAGCAGCCTTACATCAATCTGATCGCTATCCTGATCAAGACACCGGCATAGCGACTGGTTAAGATCTGTACCGCATCCGGAACAAATACCTTTACAATCAGGCTTACAGAGAGGACTGTACTCCTGGGTCAAGACGATTAACTGGCGGATATATTCATCCAGGTAAAGTATATCCCCGCTGACTGTCAGCATATTGGCAGCCTCTTCAGCCAATTGCTCCGGATCATCTTCAACCGGTGAGCTTTTAACTATTGTAAATGCTTCCATAAAGTCAGTTCTTACGGTTTGAGTAAAGGGTTCAAGGCATCTGGAACATACTGCGGCTACACCGGCTTCCATACTGCCGCCGATCAAAATCTCTTCCCCGCTGTGCGAGACGCTGACCATTAATTTAAGATTTCCGCCATCAGAAAACTCATCAAAAATATCGGCCAGTTCTTGATTGAATTGATAATCGACTGTCTCTCCTGATCTTGATTTAATTTCAGGCAAGTAGATAAACATATATCTCACCCCAAAAAACTAAAGTAATTATATAGACCTTTATTTTCTTTGTCAACGGCACGGAGAATAAAAAACCTTATTAACCGGTTTAATAGGTTACTCCGTCAATATCTTGATCATCACTTTCGGTAGCGCTTTCATCAAAAGCAATCATGATCTGATTGGGTAGACAGACAATGCTCTCATAAGAATGTTCTATCCAGCCGGTATGAGAACATATTGCCCTCGGGCACAACTCTTCTCCCATCGGCAGCATTCTTATCCGTCCGTCTTCCACTTCAACTGCAGCGCTGTTTTGCCCATCGCTGCCAAAATTAAGGGTATAATCGAATGAATCCCCCGGCGAAAGCGATAGCTCTTCCACCTGCTCGTTTTCGACGTAAATAACTGCATATTTTTGCCCGGCAGCCCCGGCTTCCTGCAGGTTAAACCAAAACCCGCTCAAACCTAACAAAAGAACGATGCCGACTATAAAATAATCGGCAATTTTTATTTTAAGCTTTTGCATTTTGCTTCACCCTATTTGATTATAACATATCGCGTTGTTCGTTGTCTTTGCATTTTTACCTGGTAATAATCAGGGCATCAGCTGCCATTACTCCGGCTCCTTTTTCATAAACAACAACTGGATTAATATCCAGTTCATCGATCGAGTCTTCCAATTGAACTGCCAGGCTGGATACTTTTAACAAGAGATCAACCAGGGCATCGCTATCCCTGGGCAGCTGATCACGGAATCCGTGAAGAAGGGCTTTATGAACCTGAACATATAAGCCAATATGTTATTATCGTTTAATGTTTCAGTCATTAACATTTTACATGATCAAAAATTAAACTTGTATCTATTTTTTCAACCGATAAAAAGAGTTTTGCCTGATTATAACTTTTGGTCAATTATGTTATAATTTATTCAAACACAAGTAACATTATATCATCAGGAGGTTAAAACCTAGGTGGCAGAAAAAAAACTACCTTTCGACCAGCAAAAAACATATAAAAGCAATGATCATAAAAGGCGCGCCAGGAAGCTGCGCATATTAAAGATAACCGTTTTAGCAGTGGTATTATTACTTATAATGGGCGGGGGAGCTACTGCTTCAGTAGTGGCCAATTATATAAACGAGATGCCCCCCATTGATCTTTCACGCTTGGAAACAGTAGAAACATCGTACCTTTATGACAGCGACGGTAATGAAATAACTGCTCTGCACGATGAACAAAACCGCGTTGCAGTCAGCTTGGACCAAATTCCCGAGCATGTCCAACAAGCGTTTATCGCCATCGAAGATGAACGCTTCCATGATCACTTTGGTTTCGACATCACTGCCAGTATCCGGGCAGCCTACGTCAATTTTCGGGCTGGGCGCATCGTGCAGGGGGCAAGCACCATAACCCAGCAGCTGGCGCAAAATGCTTTTTTGACCACTGAAACCAGTTATAAACGTAAAGTACAGGAAATATGGCTTGCTATTCAACTGGAACGCATTTACAGTAAACAAGAAATTCTGGAGATGTATATAAATCGCGTTTATTTTGGCAATGGCGCTTATGGAATTGAAGCTGCCGCTAAAACTTATTTTGACAAAAGCGTAAATGAGCTGGAGTTGAATGAAGCGGCAATGCTGGCCGGAGCGGTGCGGTCTCCCAACCGTTTTAATCCGATCGACAACCAGAACGAAGCGGAAAGGCGCATGCGTGTCGTGCTGTCAAATATGAATAAACTTGAACACATCACCGATGAAGAATACCGGCAGGCCCTGGAACAAGAACTTAACTATTCAGAACCAGAAGGGCCCGAATACCCGTACCCACATTATGTCGATTACGTGGTGCACAATGAATTGCTGCATGTTTTAAGTGAATTGCCGGAAATCGGTTCCCGGGAAGAAGCTTACCGGGCCATTTATACCGGGGGACTGCGTGTCTATACAAACCTGGAAACATCGATGCAGAGTCATGTGGAAAATATTTTAAGCAATGATGAGCTCTACCCGGCAACCTACAAGGTAGATATGAACCGGGCCAGGGAAGCGCTTGCCGAGCTTCCTGCGGGCAGAAGCCTGACGCCTGGTCAAATGGAGGAACTGGTTGTAGAAGAAAACGGGGTCGCCCAGCCCCAGGCGGCTATTGTTCTTGCTGATCCCACCACCGGGCAAGTCAAAGCCCTGGGTGGTGGCCGGGATTACCAGAAAAATGTCGACGAGGTCCTGCGTTTTCATACCTCGCGTCAACCGGGTTCGGCGATCAAGCCGATCATAACTTATGCGCCGGCATTTGAAGAAGGTATCCTGGCCGGTCCCGGCTCGACATTGGACGATTCTCCATATAAAAATGAGGAACTTAACTGGTATCCGGAAAACTTCGACTACAAATTCCGAGGAATGATCACGGCCCGGGAAGCACTGTATAAATCTTTTAACATACCGGCAGTTCGCGCTTTTGAAGAACTCGGCACCCAAAAAGGAGCCGAGTATGCTGAAAGAATGGGCATCTCGACCCTGCTGCCCGAAGAACGAGATAATTTAAGCCTGACCCTGGGCGGTTTTACCAGGGGCGTACGGGCCATCGATATGGCCCAGGCTTTCAGCGTATTGGCCAACAGGGGGCTCAAAGTAGACTTACATACTGTGGAAAAAGTCGAAGATCGGCAGGGCAATACACTTTATGAAAACAGTTTTAGCCCCGATCAGATCGTAAGTCCCCAATCTGCTTTTTTGGTCAACGACATACTGCAGGATTACGTTACCGAATACCTGGGCACCGCCCTGCAAATTGACCGGCCGGTTGCCGCCAAAACCGGCACCACCGACAGGTTTAGAGACGCTTACCTGGTTGCTTATACGCCAAACCTGGTAGCCTCTTTCTGGATGGGCTATGATGAACCGAGGATGGGCCAGGTCCGGAATGGATGGCGCTACTCTACCGCTTTTCTGCGCGAAGTTTTCCTGGAAGCATTTGATGATCTGGAAATAGTGGATTTTGAACAGCCCGATGGCATCGTCCGGATGCAGGTATGTAACAAATCCGGACTGCGGCCCAATGATGACTGCCGGGAAGCAGGAACTGTCGTCAGCGACTATTTCTTAGCAGACCTGGCACCGACTGAAACCTGTGACCTGCATGAAGACGGCTATTACTACCGGCCACCTTACATAGAAACTGATGAACGCTGGTCCAGGGGAGGACCTGGCAGGGGGCCCGCAGACGCCGAAGAAAACGGGACCATGGTCCTGTCCCGGGATTTGGATGAAGAAAACGGTTCAACAACCGATGAAATTCCCCGTTTTGACGCTTACATGCTTTCAGATGCTGTCACTTTGCGCTGGAATTACGACGGACCTTCCATTGCGGGCTTTGAATTAACCAGGACTTTCGAAAAAGAAGGAGAAATTGAAGAGTCAACTATTGAACTTGATCAAAATTTACGGCAATTTACAGATGACGCGATTCAAACAGATTCGCATTATACCTATACCCTTGCCGCTAAATTTATAGACGGTACGCTTTCTGATCCGGTACAGGTAAATATTAGCACAGAAACCTCTCCGGACGGTGAAATTGTCGAAAAACCGGAAGAAGATGTTGATGAGGAGATAGCGGAAGAGGAAAGAGAAGATAACGATCTGGTCGTTATGCCCGATGTGGTCGGATCATTTCAGTCTATTGCCGAGTCAGCCATCGAGCGGGAAGGCCTGAAGATAGGCTACGTTGAACACAAGTATGACGATGAACTTTCAAGAAACCGGGTTATCTCCCAGCGGCCGAGTGCCGGTTCGGAAGTGCCTAAAGGCCGGGAGGTCCGCCTGGTGGTTTCCAAAGGTTCTGAATAGGACATTCTGGCCCAAAGCTTTAACTTTTGACCGGCTTTGATATTTATAAATGCAGTCATTAATAAGCTTTTAGCTGCTAATAGATACTAGGAGTTGATTTCGACTACAGTTATTCCTTCCCCGCCCTCTCCGGGTTTTCCACTGCGAAAACTGCGCACGAGACGGTGCTCCTTTAGATAACTGTGCAGACCATGTTTAAGTTTACCGGTGCCTTTACCGTGAATTAAATCGACTTGTTTAAGGCCCGCCCACAGGGAATTGTCAAGAAGTTTTTCCACCAGCGGGACTGCCTCTTCGATGGTTAAACCACGCAAATCCAGCGAGTTGCTGAATACCGCATCTTTTTGGACACTGTAGCTGCCGGAACCGGCCTGGCCCTGCGCAGTCCTGTCCTTTTTCTGCGCTTCAACCCGGTTCAATTCATGGAGAGGCAAATTAACCTTGATTGAACCTACCTGGACAGTTGCTTCGTCGCCGGCAAAAGAAATAATTTCCCCTTGTTGTTTTAAACTGCGAATATAAACCACCTTTCCGACAGCTAAATCCTGCTTGTCTAATTCGTGACCTTCAAATTCTCTTTCTTCGGGTTCATTTTCCCGGCGCAGTTCGTTTAAGCGGCTGCGAACCTGCTCGGCCTTAACCATGGGCTGTTTGGCCCCGTCGCTTTTAATTTCCCGCAATTCTTTGATTAATTGATCAGTAATACTTTTTGTTCTTTTGGTTATCTGCCTTGCTTCCTCACGTGCCTCTTTTATAATATCCTCTCTTCGGGCCCGCAGCAAATTGCGCTCCTTTTCCAGTTCAGACATCAACATTTCAGCCCTGTTTCTTTCCAACTCCGCCTGACGGCTGTCCCTGGAAAAACGCTGTTGGTCTTCAACCAGGCTGGCAATAATTGACTCCACCTGATCGTGAGAACGGTGCATATAACTTTTTGCCTTTTCCAGCACCTTACCCGGCAGCCCTAACTGCCCGGCAATATGAAAGGCATTACTCTGCCCGGGAACACCCTGCAAAAGCCGGTAAGTCGGGGCCAGTGTCTCCAGATCAAATTCCATAGCTGCATTTTGCATATTTTCCTGAGCCTGGGCAAATAGTTTTAACTCATTTATATGGGTGGTCGCAACTGTCAGAGCTCCGTTTTGAGTCAACTCCTCGAGAATAGCCATAGCAAGAGCAGAGCCCTCCGAGGGATCTGTTCCGGCGCCAAGTTCATCGAACAGGACTAGCGAACCGGGACCGGCCTCCTCAACTATAGCGATTATATTTTTCATATGTCCTGAAAAAGTGCTTAAAGACTGGATAATGCTTTGTTCATCTCCAATATCGGCCCTTATTTGTTTAAAAACGGTCAGTTTTGTTTCTTTCCCGGCCGGCAAATGCAATCCACTTTGGGCCATAATCGCCAAAAGGCCGATAGTCTTAAGAGAAACTGTTTTCCCTCCGGTGTTGGGACCGGTAACAACCAGGGTCTGGGCCGGTTCACCCAGTTCCACTTCCAGGGGCACTTTTTTACCACTTAAAAGAGGGTGAACTGCGTTATGAAGATTAAATACCGGCTTCTCCCGCTCCAAAAGACGCGGTTCACTGCCCCCGTATTCCAGGCTTAAACGGCCACAGGCGATAATGAAGTCAAGTTCTGTATAAAGTTTCCTGTTTATAATCAGCCCATCCTTACCAGCTGCTACCTGCCCGCTCAACTGGTATAAAATACGCTCAATTTCCTCTTCTTCCTGTTTCTGCAGCGAAGTAAGCGAATTTTGCATTTCCACAACCGGCATCGGTTCAATAAAAATAGTTGCTCCACTTGAAGACTGGTCGTGAACTACTCCTTCCAGGTTATGGCGGTATTCCTGTTTTAACGGCAGCACGTAACGTCCACCGCGTATGGTTACCAGGGCATCCTGTAAATACCGCCTGTAATGTGCACTGCGAATATATTCATCAAGTTTATCCCTGATTTTATTCTGCAAAGACAGTTTTTTCCGGCGCAGCGATGATAAAGCAGGAGAAGCGCTGTCCAGGATATTGCCTTCATAATCAAGGGATTGCTCCAGTGAATGCACAAGTTCGGAACTGGTTTGGATTTGGGATGCCAGGCCCGCTAAAAGGGGGTAGAGCTCACAGTGGTCCCTGTTTTTAAAAAAATTTAACCAGCGTTGAGCGGCTTTTAGAAAAGCCATCACTACCGCCAGTTCCGGCCCGGAAAGCACAGCACCCTTTTCCGCCCGGATCAAGCAGGGCATAATGTCTTCTACCGCGGAAGGATAAAATGCATTCTTTGCGCAAAGCAGCCGGCCTTCACTGGTATGCTGCTGTTGTCGTTCGACTGCAGCCGGGTCAGCAACAGGTTTTAAATCTGCAGCCATCTCCCCGGCCATAGGACTAGCGGTCAACGACGCCAGTTTCTGGCGGATCTGATCAAATTCAAGGACTTTTATTTCCCGATCTGTTATTACTTCAGGCAAAACATTCTCACCTCGACAGGTAATGGTTATCTACTATTACAAAACGCAGGTATTTATTCTTTGCCGACGAAACGCCGATACGTGGTGTTGATTTTATTGCTATATTTTCACTGTTCATGCTATTTTCTTCCAAATATAGCGGCTTTCGCTGCAAATCATGGTTATTTAGCGATTCATCTATGGCAAAAGCCTGGCATAATTTGCCCGGGCCGCTGGTCAAATTCTTCACAGCGCATTTATTTCCGCGTCTTCGAAACATTAAATCCAGGCCTTCTACCGGCTGCACAGCCCTGATTAAAACCGCTTCACCTTTTCCGGCTGGACCGGTGACTACATTGAAACAGTGATAGCTTCCATATATAAAATAAACGTAAGCCATTCCGGCCGGACCGAACATGGCTGAATTGCGTTTTGTCCGGCCCCGGGAAGCATGACAGGCAGGATCATTTTCACTTAAATAGGCTTCGGTTTCAACTATTATACCTGAAACCAACCCTTCGTCTGTTTCCCGGCACAAATAGTGGCCCAGGAGCTTTTGGGCTGCCTCTACAGTATCACATCCAAAAAAATCTTTGTTTACCGGCAGTGCTTTCAATTCCCTTCTAGATCATTTTATTCTATATTGCATATAAACCCGCTCATATCTACATAACAAATTTAAGGTTATATGCCAATTGTGGCTGCCCATGGTCTTTGAGGCCTGACATACATTTTTACTGTAAAAAGCCGGTTGATACCGGTATTATTTCCGGCAGGGTAAGCCGAAACATAAAAGATCCGGTATAACCAGCTTCGATCAGCCGTTGAGACTGAGGTAAAAATTAAGAGCCAATTCTTTTATTTGTTCGGCCAGCGGTGCAAAATACTGTTCGGCAATAAGGGTCATTATTGAATTTTCAAGGGCGTCCATGAAAAATTGAAGGGGGATTATCGAGACAGCAGCAATAATTATATAAACAAATACAGCTCCGATCACAGCTCCCAGCAATAAACCGCCTATCCGGTTAAAAAACCCGATGACCGGAATCCGGTTGATCCACCTGAAGCCGCTTGAAAACAAACGAAATACGATGCTGAAGATCAAAAACAGCGCTAAAAATGCTATGATCCCGGCAATTAACTGTGGCGCCTTTTCCAAGGCCACATCGAGCCCCAGGCTTTGAATTACTTCGTGATGGGGGATTATATCTTCCGGATCGATATACTGGGCAAGCGAATGGCTAAACAGGCGGCTGCCGAAAAATGATAGAATAATGACCACTATAAAACCGAAAGTGTCAAACAACTGCTTGATTAAGCCACGCCACAAACCACTTAAAAGGTGCAGAAAAAAAATGCCGATTAAAAAAAAGTCAAACCAATTCATTGTTGCCACCACTCTTCCTGTCATGATTTGAATCGGCAGAAGCGCTTTGCCGGTCTTCTTTAAGCTTGATCAGTTCATCGGCAAGGTTCAGGGCGGCCAAAACTGCAATTTTTTGTTTGCTCATTTGGATGTTCTTCTCAGCCAATGATTTCATCATCTGGTCTACATAGCGGCCTACTTTGTACATGTCTTCTGTAGAAGAAGATCCTCTTAAAATGTACTCTTCTCCCATAATTTTCACTGTAACCCTGTTTTTCCCCTTCTCCTCCATCACTTCGCCTGCTTTCCTTTTTCAAAGGTCTTTTCATTGTCCTCCTTAATATATTTATTCGAGACGAAACAGCAGATATCCTGCCCGGTTAACTGCGCAAAACCGCTCCCAGGGAAAACAGGGCTTTTTCAATGTCACTTTGGGCCTGGTTCACCTCGGTATCAGTTAACGTTTTTTCTTCTGTCCTGAAAGTAATCGAATAAGCCAGGCTGCGTTTGCCTTCCGGGATTTGCTTGCCTTCATAAAGATCAAAAAGCTTAACCTCGCTAACAAGATTTCCGCCCGCTTCTCTAATCGTCTTTTCCAACTGTTCGGCAGGTATCTCCCGGGGAACGACAACGGCCAGATCCCTGTTGGCAGCCGGGTAACGCGGCAGGGGAATCACCCTGGGAACCAGGTTTGCTTTCTGAGTAAGCAGCGACATATCGATTTCACAAACTGTTACCGGCTGATCAATTTCCCATGCACCGGCCACTTCCGGATGAAGCTGGCCGAGATAACCAAGTTCAAGCTCCTCGACCATGATCAGGGCACAGCGAGAGGGATGGCTAAATGGCAGCACATCAGGGACAAACCGGGCAGTATCAATCTGCAAACGGTTGAAAAGCGCTTCCAGGGCCCCTTTTATGGCAAAAAAATCAGCTTCCAGGGAAGGAACCAGCCAATTCGGCTCCGGTATATGCCCGGTTGTGGCAATGGCTAACTTTACCTTTTCAGCAGGCAATTCCTCCAGGGGCAGCGATTTCGCCTCAAAAACCGAACCGATTTCAAAAAGCATCTGGTTCAACTGACGATGGCTGTAATTATGTTGAATTACCTTTAAAAGCCCGGGCAGTAAAGTGGTGCGCATAACTGCTTGTTCTTCAGAAAAGGGATTTTGAACCGGTATGGCCTGCATCCGCGGATCATGACCAGGAAGCCTGAGCTGAATCAGGCTTGACGGGTTTATAAACGAGTAGGTTATACATTCATAATAGCCGCAAGCAGTCAGGACTTCGCCAATTAAACCCTGCAATTTTTCATCAGTTGACTGCCTGTTGTCAAGCAGCTCGCCCCTGGGCAGGGTGATCGGAATTTTATCATAGCCATATAGCCTGGCCACTTCCTCAACAATATCTTCTTCCAGGGTTACATCTGTTCGCCTTAAAGGAACGGTGACATCCAGCAAATCATTTTCCGGCTGTTGAATAATAAACCCAAGCCGGGACAGGATAGCGATTATCTCGCCTTCAGTTATCTCCAGGCCCAGTACTTTGTTGATCTTTTCTGGCCTTATCCGGATATTTGTCTCCCGGCAGGGCACCGCATTCTGATCAATTATTCCGCGGAATACTTTGCCTCCGGTCAGCTCACTGATTAAAAGGGCCGCCCGATCCTGGGACCAGATCACCGCTTCGGGGTTTACCCCCTTTTCAAACCGCTGTGACGCTTCAGAAGGAAGGTTATAGCGCCGCGCGGTACGCCTTATGTTGGTCGGATTGAAAGAAGCCGCCTCAATAAGGACCTTACGGGTGGAAGGATTAATTTCGGTGTTTTCTCCGCCCATTACCCCGGCCAGGGCAACTGGCTGCAGGCCGTCGGTGATCACCAAAGCTTCCTGATCCAATTTTCGCTCCATTCCATCAAGGGTAACGACGGTTTCGTCCATTTTTGCCCGCCTGACCACGATTTCATTGCTATCTAACAATTCCAGGTCAAAGGTATGCAAGGGCTGGCCAAATTCCCACATTACATAATTACTAACATCGACCACATTATTTATCGGACGTATATCCGCTTTTAAAAGCCTAAGCTGCATCCACAATGGAGATTTGCCGATTTTGACCTCATTAATTACCCGGGCAGTATAACGGGGACAAAGATCGGTATCCTCTATACTGATCTTAAATATTTCATCGATTGTTTCGTCTGTTTCCGGCGGGGAAAAGCGCGGCATTGATACTTTATTACCAGTCAAAGCGGCGACTTCATGGGCGACTCCAAGCATGCTCAGGCAATCGGGACGATTAGGGGTCAGCTCCAGACAAAGAATCTGATCACCATAGCCCAAAACCTGCTCTACCGGATCCCCGATTTTTGCCGGTTGATCAAGGACAAGGATTTCATCTTCCGCACCCAATTCTAAACCCAGTTCCTGGGCCGAACAGAGCATGCCGGCAGAGGAGGCGCCGTGAATAACCGCTTTTTCTATAAGGCGCCCGCCGGGCAGCTCAGAGCCTGGTTTAGCCACAGGAACCTTATCGCCAACCTGCATATTTTTAGCCCCACACACTATTTTTAATACTTCTTCACCTACATCCGTATCAACCAGGACCAAATTGCTTCTTCCCGGATGAGGCTCCAGGGACTTGACCTCTCCGACAACAACTCCAGGCAGAGAAGAACCAAAATACTCTACTGCTCCGACCTCGATACCGGTAAGAGTAAATAGTTCGGCCAGATCTTCGGGAGAAATACCCGGATCAATATAATCTAACAACCAGTCATACGAAACACGCATCTATTATCATCCTCCAATCAATAATCATCATGGCACGGTTTTAGCTGAATTGCTTTAAAAAACGCAAATCATTGGAAAAAAAGAGGCGCAGATCGCCGATGCCATATTTAAGCATGGCGATACGCTCAACGCCCATTCCAAAAGCAAAACCGGTAACTTCCCGCGGGTTATAGCCGGCTATCTGCAGAACGCGCGGATGAACCATCCCTGCGCCAAGTATTTCCAGCCAGCCTGTTTCACTGCAGACCCGGCAGCCTTCGCCGCCGCACATGATACAGGATATATCCACCTCGGCGCTGGGCTCAGTAAAAGGGAAAAAGCTGGGTCGCAAACGGATTTTTTGGTCCGCCCCAAACATTTCCCGGGCAAATAAAAGCAAAGTGCCTTTCAAGTCGGCAAAAGTAATATCACGATCGACTGCAAGCCCTTCGACCTGGTGAAACATTGGCGAGTGGGTTGCATCATCATCGCGCCGGTATACTTTACCGGGCGCAATAACCCGCACCGGCAGCTTGGGGGCCCGTTTTTCCATGGCCCTGATTTGCACCGGTGAAGTATGGGTCCGTAACAGGAATTGCGGTGTGATGTAAAATGAATCCTGCATATCCCGGGCCGGATGATCCGCCGGAATGTTCAGCGCTTCAAAATTATAGTATTCACTTTCGATATCCGGACCGTGGGCAACCTGGAATCCAAGGCCGAGAAAAATTTCTTTTATTTCATCGTTGATCATCGTCAGGGGATGTTTCTGGCCCGGTGAGGCCGGGCGCCCGGGAAGGGTTACATCGATGCGCTCTTGCTCCCACTTGCCTTTTTTTTGCTCATCATGCATGCTTTTCTCTTTGCGTTCAATCGCTTGTTCCAGCTCCTGCCTCAAAGCATTGGCTTTCTTCCCGATGACAGGCCTGTCTTCAGGGGGAGCGCTGCCCAGGCTGCGCAAAAGGGCCGTAAGACGTCCTTTTTTACCCAGGTAGAGCACCTTCACTTCTTTTAATTCATCCAGGCTGTTTGCTTCTTCAATCTTTCCTCGTGCTTCATCTTCCAGTTCTTTTAATTTGTCCAGCAACTATTGACACCTCCGCATAAATAAAAAATCCCTCTCGTGAGGGACGGAAGATAACCTTCCGCGGTACCACCCAAATTAGCGACCGCTTGCTCAACTATAAATCAATAACGGGATTACCGTACCCAGCCTACCAGACCTGGTTAAGAATAGTCTTTCGGTGGAAAACTCCGGAGCGAATTTCAGCCGGCAGCACCGGGACAGCTTACAGTCGCGGCTTATCCTCCCTGGACAGCGCCGTGGACCGGCTTACTTCTCTCCTTCATGGTCTTACTATATTAAATATAAAAGCATTATAGCATTTAGGGCCTTTACCTACAAGGCTTTTGTTCGCTGCGCTGGCGAATTATTTCATATAAGACAACTGCGCTGGCAACCGCAGCATTTAACGATTCAACCCTACCGCAAAGCGGGATCGAAACCGTATTGTCAGATTCAGCCAGCAGTTTTTCAGCTACACCCCCGGCTTCATTACCGACAATCAGAGCAGTCGGCTGCCTGAAGTCAAGCGACCAGTAATTACCGGCCGACTTGGCTGAAGCAGCCACTGACTGTAAACCACTTTTTTTAAGCTCTTTGATCAAAACCAGTGGATCAGCAGCCTGCTTCACTTTTATATGAAAAATTGATCCGGCTGTAGCGCGCAAAACCTTGGGACTGAAAGGATCAACACTTCCGGCAGTATAATAAACAATATCTGCTCCAACCGCTGCAGCAGTGCGAATAATCGTGCCCATATTTCCCGGATCCCGGAGCCTGTCCAAAATAAGGACCAGTTTAAGTAAACTTTTAGCTTCTTGATTATTATCTGCTTCACTGAAGTAAAATATTGCAGCTACGGGCCGGGGAGTTTCTGTGTCTGCAATTTCGTTAAACAGGGCCGGCGGTAAAACAAGCTGTTTCACCGCCGGCGGCAAATCAGTCAACCATCCTTTACCTGCCTGGTCAAAGTATCGCTGAGTAAAAAAAACAGCCTGGGGGGTCAAACCGGCCTGGATCGCTTCGCTAACCAGGTTGGGACCTTCCAGGGCTATTTTTTTCGTATTATGCCTGTAACGCCTGCTTCTCTGCAGTTTGATATACTCTTTAAGCAATGGATTGCGCAAACTGCTTACATAAGACAGCGACAAACAGATCCACTCCAGGCATTATAAAGGTTTTACAAGCACCATCTTAATGATTTTCCCTGACCATTTCAACTAACCGGGCAAAAGCATCTTTGTCGTTAACCGCTAAATCAGCCAAAACTTTACGATTAATTTGCACATCAGCTTTTTTCAGCCCGTTGATGAACCGGCTGTAAGATAAACCCCTGGCTCGGGCAGCTGCATTAATTCGGGCAATCCATAGTTTGCGAAAATCTCTTTTGCGCTGCTTGCGGTCACGGTAGGCGTAAGCAAGCGATTTCATGACCTGTTGGTTGGCGACCCGGAATAACTTGCTCTTGGCTCCGTAATAGCCTTTGGCCAGTTTTAATACCTTTTTTCGCCTGTTACGGGCGACAGGACCTCTCTTGGTGCGAGGCATGATCAATCAACCTCCTATTTATGCTAACAATGTATATAATCTTAAAAAATACAAGGACATCAACAATGATATCTTATTTTATGAGCTGCTTAACCCGCTTGACATCAACTGGTTTTACCAGAGTCGATTTGCGCAGCCTTCTCTTGCGGGCAGCTCCTTTTTTACCGAGAAGATGGCTGGCATAAGCCTGGTAACGCTTATACTTTCCGCTACCGGTTTTTTTAAATCTTTTCGCCGCACCACTGTGGGTTTTCATTTTAGGCATGGGGATAACAACCTTCCTGTAATGATTTAGTTTGCTATGTTTTAGGCGCTAAAATCATCAGCATGTTCCGGCCTTCCTGTTTGGCAGGCTTTTCCACGACGCCGTAATCAGCTAAATTGTCGGCCATCTCTTTACACAGGCGATGGGCAATCTCGGGATGAGTTATTTCCCGACCCCGAAACATTACTGTAACCTTAATCTTGTCACCTTTCTCTAAAAACTTCTTGCCTCTTTTTACTTTTACATCAAAATCATTTTTGTCAATATTTGGCCTCAGCTTGATCTCTTTAATTCCCGTTGTCCTCTGCTTCTTTTTTGCTTCACGATCCCGCTTGCTTTGCTCATACTTATGTTTGCCATAGTCCATCATCCGGCAAACCGGCGGACGTGCATTGGGCGCGACGTTAACCAGGTCCATTTTCTTTTCCTGGGCCAATTGTAAAGCCTCTTCTGTTTTCATCACTCCGAGTTGCGTGCCCTCCGGATCAATGACCAATACTTCCCGGGCTTTAATTTGTTCATTGACGAACAAATTTTTACTAATATCATTTCACCTCCTGAAAAGTTTAAGAGCAGGGGCTGACCGCCTGCTCTTAATATCCCTTTGCGCTTATGGATAAACCCTGGGAACAGTCAAAAAAGTTTCAGGGTGAGAAGCGGTAACTTCTGCTTTAATAAACTGCCTTTAACATGTAAACTATATCAAAATATAGAGTTCAGGTCAAATATTTTTTTCCATTATTTCTTTTTTGAGCCTTTCGATAAAAACTGCCGGATCTTCTGCGCCGAGATCTCCCTGGTCCCGACGACGTACAGCTACCTGCCCGCTTTCAGCTTCTCTGTCACCGACCACCAGCATATAAGGAATTTTTTTCACCTGGGCTTCCCTTATTTTATAGCCCACCTTTTCATTACGATCATCAAGGGTAACCCTTATAAACTCATCACTTAATTGACTGTAAATTTTTTGGGCATAATCATGACTGCGCTCGGTAACCGGAATCACGCTTACCTGCACCGGGGCCAGCCAAACCGGAAATGCGCCGCCATAATGTTCGATCAGCAGGGCCAGCAGCCGTTCCATAGCCCCGTATATAACCCGGTGAATAACTGCCGGGCGGTGTTTTTCTCCATCTTCTCCGATATAGGTTAGATCGAACTTTTCCGGCATTTGAAAATCCAGCTGAATTGTTCCGCACTGCCAGCTGCGGCCCATGCAGTCTTCTAAATGAAAATCAATTTTCGGTCCGTAAAATGCCCCATCGCCTTCATTTAAGCGGTAGGTAATATTTCTTGATTCTAAAACCTGTTCCAGGATTGATGTCGCTTTATCCCACATCTCCCTGGTGCCCATAGCTTTATCCGGCCTGGTGCTCAACTCCACCCGGTAGCTGAAGCCAAATACCCTGTAAAAACGATCCATGAGATCAATTACTCCGCCCACCTCTTCTTCAACCTGTCCGGGCAGCATAAATATATGGGCATCATCCTGCGTGAATGAACGCACCCGCAGCAATCCCTGCAAGGTTCCGGAAAGCTCATGGCGGTGAACAACGCCCATCTCGGCAATACGGCGCGGAAAATCACGGTAACTGTGCATTTTTGAACGAAAAACCAGCATGGCCCCGGGGCAGTTCATCGGTTTAACGGCATAATCCTGCTCATCGATATTGGTAAAGTACATATTCTCGCGGAAATGATCCCAATGACCTGATTGCTCCCACAAACTGCGGTTCATGATCAAAGGGGTTTTAATCTCTTCATAGCCGGCCCGGCG
>LKMJ01000020.1_pt1 | contig 87635 bp, 85 predicted proteins | sample 643391 | NCBI WGS metagenome assembly LKMJ01 (sample SAMN04112250, study PRJNA286221) | soda lake metagenome | biome: soda lake; feature: Kulunda Steppe; material: water; isolation source: sample PL-Br10 brine of Picturesque Lake | place: Russia: Kulunda steppe | collected 2010-07 | reverse complement strand
CTGCCGTTCGAGCCGTTCGCGCTGCCGTCGTTGCTGGAGCTCGTACCCGAGCCATCGGCTCGCTAACTCGACGAATGTCCGCTCGCTGTCAGTGAACGGGCGCCCGCGGGGCTCGTGGGACGCGAAACAGAGCGTCCCGAAGAGTTCGTCCTCGCCGACCAGTTTGCCCCCGATGTAGCTCCCGAGTTCGAAGCGCTCGTAGGCCGGGTCTCCTTCCCACCCCTCTTCGACAGCGTTCGCGACCACGAGAAAGCCGTCGCCCTTGATCGTTCGCCGGCAGTAGGACGCCTCAATCGGACAGGTCTCACCGGGCCGTAAGAGCCTGTGGTCGCCGACGGCGGCGAGGATCGTCTGTTCGGTCGCGGTGATCTCCGTCACGAACCCGTACGGGAGATCGAGGAACTCACAGCCGAGTTCGAGGACGCTTTCCCGGCGCTGTTCGAACGAGAGCGTCGAGTCCGAAGCGATCACGTAGAGTTCATGCAGCGCGTCGACGCTCGCCTCAAACTCGTTCTCGAGGCGGTTCCGTTCGGAGATCTCGGTGAACATCCCCGTAAAAAGCTGTTCGTCCCCGACTGATACTTCCCGGAACGCGATGGCGATCGGTATCTCGTGGCCGTCCCGATGGAGGGCCGGGAGTTCGATCCGATCCCACTCGAGGTGACGCTGGCCGGTTTCGAGGTAGGCCGTGAACGCCTCGAAATGGGACGCTTCCAGTCGGTCGGGGATCATCTCGGCGAGAGAGTCTTCGACAAGTTCGTCGGTGTCGTACCCGAGTATCTCCGTCACGGCGTGGTTAGCGTACCTGACGGTGCTATCCGTATCGACGACGAGCACGCCGAAGGGAGCCCCCATCAGAAGGCGTTCGTACGGTAACTCGGAGAGAACACCGAGCCCCCGATCGTCTCCCTGAGACATACGATGCCCGATGTACGGCGGGATCGTACTTATAATTCGGTAGTCGGATAAACGGGAATCGACAGAAGATCGAGTCCGAGGTAACGGCGGGAGGCGGGATCGTGAGAAACCGACAGAGCGTACTATTAGCGTTCACGGGCGGGAGCGGTTGGTCTGGAAGTTCGACTAAACACGACGAGCGCTCCGAGGCCCCAAAGCGAGCGGTCCTGTCAGGGCTTCGTTTCGATCGTTATCTCGCCGGCGGCCGTGACGGTGACCTCGTACGGGTCGATACGGAAGGTGACCTGCCCGGACCGGTTTCCATCCGTGGGCTGGAACAGCGCGTCGAGCGCGTCGAGGTCGACGTGATCGTAGACGACCGTCTCGGCGTCTTCCATATCGTACTCCGGGAGCGAATCGAGCGCCATGAGCACGCGCGTGCTGGGTTTCGTCACGTCCCGATTTTCCGGACCGGATCGATAGACTACCCTCCCTGAGTGACCAACTGCTGATTTACTGTCACCGACGCTTGCCATGGCGGCACATCCCTCTGATGGTATATATATATATATCCCCGTGGCGTTTCGAGTTCAGAAACTCACCCGATCGGTCGATCGTCGATTATCCCGTCGAACGATCCTCTTCGACACCCGGTTTCGTGTGCTAAACGACGCCGTCTCGCTCGCCCGAGCGGATACAGCCCGGGACGGGCAAACGACGTCGTCGTTTCACAAGCCCCTTTCACGTCGCGCCCGTATCAGGGGGAATGGGAGCGTTCAGTCTGTACATCCGATACCGGAGCGACCCGGAGAACGACGAGACGGCGACCGAGCTGCTCGCCCGCTTCGTGGAGGAGCACGAAGGCGTGGAGTTCGAACCCGCATCGATCGACGTCGAGACGGAGCCGGGAGTGACCGTTCCTGAGAAGGGCCTCGATATCGACGGGATCGAGGCGTTCGCGTCGGTGTTCTCCGAACTCGATTCGAACCCCGCGGTCCACGATATCAGCCTGTGGGGTCCCGGCTCACAGCGCTTCCCCGTCCGGGTGTATCACCACGCGCTCAGAAGCCTCTCGACGCCCGATCAGTACCAGTTCCACGCGATCGACAACCGCGAGACGCTGCTCGTCTGTGACACGCCGGACGATCTCCGGCGTGCCCGCGAGGAGATTGGACCCGCCGGTCTCGTCGAAGGCGGGGACGCGAAGTTCTGACGATCGCGAGCGTCGCCGGCCGTGTTCCGTGGCGTCCAGGTACCGCGCTGTCGACGGATTCAGGCTCGATGGCGTTCCTCCCGATCGGTCAAACCGGCGTTTGAATTATCCCTACCGATTTAAAAGTAGAGGACGAGCCCCACACATGATCGGCCGGAGAGAGATCCTCACCACCTGTGGCGTGACGCTTTCGGCGCTCGCAGGCTGTAGCGGTGTGATGTTCGAGCGGGCCGAAAGGCGGGCGGACGACGAGATCGCCGATGCCCCAATGGAGCCGCCGGACGAAGCGACAGACGACTACGAGATCCGGTCCCTCCGTGTCCCGGGCGAAGAGACGGTCGTCTCGGTCGGCGACGACGACAGACAGTACGGCCGCCAGATCGACTTCGTCCTTGACGGATCGGACGCCGACGCGATCCAGTTCGACGTCGGGTCGGACGAATCCGAGCCGATCCGTTCGTTCCTCGAGGCAACGGATTTCGACGCCGAGTCCGTGGTTATCCACCAGCGTCCGATCGAGGAGTGTTACGAACGTCGCATCGAATACGTGATCGCGGAACCCGACCGGTACCGCGTACAGTTCTGCCGCCGACTCCGGGACGCGACGGTGTCCTGTTCGGCCGACGCGACGGAGATGGAGGCGGTGTTCGTCCGTGTGCCGCACGCGTACGCCGACCGACCATCGAGGACGAGCCGCGGTCAGCGAGGCCAGTGTCGTCGTGGGCATCGTTCCGGAACCGAAACCGCAGCGGAGGTGGGGTAGGATGCGGGAGATATCGCGTCGTCGCGTTCTCGCCGGATCGGGCGTCGCTCTCGCGAGCGGCCTCGCAGGCTGTGGACAGCTATGGGAAGACGACGAGGAGCCACCAGCGTTCGATCCGTCGGCGATCGAACCGATACTCTCCGAGCCGACACCGGACGTCGAACGACCTGTTCCGCTACAGCCAGCCCGCGAGGCGATCGACGACGGAATCGGTCGGTACGACGAACTCCTCGGGTCGCTCCCGTTGTCGCTCTCGGCCGAGGACGTTCCGAACGGGGTCGTCCGCGAGGAGATCGAATCAACTCGAGAGGACGCCGAAGCGCACCGCGAGTCGGTCGAAGCCGCTTCCGACCGGTTCGGGGAGATTCAAACGGTGGCGGACGCACGAGCGAGCGCACGGGAAGCGGCTGCCGCCTTCGACGCTGTCGGAACGGATATCGCGTCGGCTATCGAAGCCGAGCGCCGGAGGACACGGAACGCGGTCGGTGCCCGGCTTGCCGGCGTCGAGTACGTGGGTGAGGACCGCGATCGAACGGCACTTCTGGCCGCAAACATCGAGCGGGCGCTTCTGGAGGCACAACGGCAGTTACGGCACGGTTTCTTTCCGGTCGATCCTGACGTCCTGCAGGTCGGCGAACTCGCCGGCGAGGTCGAACGGGCACGGGCTACGCTCGATACCGTCGAGGCACTGGCTGATCGGCACGCGGGGATCGTATCCGAGCCGGCCGAGTTCGAGAGATCCCTCGGAAGAGCGCTCCAGCTGTCGTTTCACGCCCTCGCACAGTCGGATCTCGCGACCGCCGACGCGACACCGGGGGAACTGCTCGGAAACGAACCGGATCGAACCGAGCGAAGTTATCTGATGAGTGAAGCGCTTCGTCGAGTCGAGAGCCCGGAACGCAGAATCGAACCGAAGCTGGCTCGGGGGGAACTGGCATCGGGCCTCGAGGAGGCGTTCGTGTTAGAGCGGGACGTCCGGGCGCTCCGTTCAGTCGTCGATCGACTCGTGGAAGATGAATTCCCCGACCTCGAGACACCGGAGCAGGTTCGTGCCGAACGGGAGGCTGCACTCGAAGCCGCCGATGCGGTCCCGGGGTCCGTTCCGGAGCGTTCGATTTCGATGGACGTCTTCGCCCGGACGCTCGAGAGCCTGACCTCGACCGACGACACTATGCATCGATACCGCGATACCGGGAGTGACCGACCTCTCCAACGGGAGTACGCCCGATACGCCTATCACCGGGCCCAACTGGAGGCGTTACCGGAGACGATCGAAGCGGTTCGACAACGGCTCGAAGGGTAGCCGCTCGCTGGGGACGGACCGGCCCTCACTCCAGCCGGTCTGCGACCTGTGGGAGACAGCCCTCCTCGGGCCGAAAGTAGGAGTAGTGATCGGCGACGGTATCGGTGACGTCGACGTCGTCGTACCCCGGCGGTGTCGACCCCGGATCGGCGGCGCCACCGTAGCCGACGGCACGGTTTCGGTCGCCGACCCGGTAGACCCACCTCAGTACGCGGTCGTTCTCGCTGTGGAAGTTGTTCACCGGTCCGTCGACGGCGGCGATCGCTCCGCCGTAGCGACCATCTTCGAGTACGCTGTCGTCCGGGATCGCGCCGCCGAGCAACGAGACGGAGGCCGGGACGTCCCCGCGACTACGGTCCCGAAGGACGCGAAGCGTCTCACAGCAGACCCGCGCGCCGAGTGAGTAGCCGAGCAGGTGGATCGGTCGACCGTCCGCGTCGTCCCACTCGAGTAGCCACCCGGCGAGGGGCTCGCCGTTGGCCGTCGCGTTAGCTTTGGCGGCCGACCAGTCGGTATCGGAGTCCCAGCTGTATGCGACCACCGGCGTCGGACGAACGGGTTCGAACCCGAGGCGAGCCGTATACGCCTGATCTCTCGCATTCGCCGCGTCCGTGTTGAGGCCGTGGACGAAAACGAAAAGCTCACCGGCGTCATCGAAGTCCCACTCCCCGTCGGACTCGACGGTCGGTGGACCCGACTCCGCGAGCGAGCCACGGGTCGAAAGGACCGGTTGTGACGGGGGCGCGGTGTACCCGCCATGGTCACCTTCCAGCGATCGCGAAATGTAGAGTCCACCGGCACCCGTCAGGGCGAGTGCGCCGCCGACACCTGTCAGCAGGCGCCGTCTGGTCACCAGCGTTCGATCGTCGGGAGTCGGTTCCGTCGTGATACGGGACCGAACGGCGTCGGGGAACAAAACAGCTACTCTCCTCGATATCGGCCCCAGTTCGGCGCATTCGGTCGACGTTGCCACCGAGACCGTCCGACCGGTCGGCGTCGGCGGTCGGAGGGACTCCCGAACGGAAACCGTTTTCGTCTCGTCCCGATAGTAGCCCCCATGATCGGGAAACTCCCGCCGGAGGTACTCGAGGGGCTCGTCGTCTCGCGAACGGGCGACGACGACGATCGTGTCCGGCAGGGTCCGGCCTACGGGGAGGACACAGCCGCGATCGATCTCGGCGGTGAGACGCTCGTCGTGAACACGGATCCGATCTCGATGGCGATCGAGCGGATCGGGACGCTCGGGATACACGTGGCCTGCAACGACGTCGCGGCCTCCGGCGGGACCCCGGAGTGGCTGACGAGCGTCGTCTTTCTCCCGGATACCACGGAGGGTGTTCTCGAGAAGATCACACAACAACTGGACGCGGCGGCGAACCGGCAAGGCGTCTCCATCGTCGGCGGCCACACAGAGTACGCGCCCGGGCTTTCGGATCCGATGTTGTCGCTGACCTGTCTGGGGCTCGCGGATCGGTACGTGCCGACGTCCGGGGCAGAGCCGGGAGAAACGATATTGTTAACCAAGGGCGCGGGGGTCGAGGGGACGGCGATTCTCGCGACCGACTTTCGATCCGAAATCGAAGCGAGCGTCCCAACGGAGCACATCGCTAGCGGGGAGGACTGTTTCGACGACGTCGGGATCGCCGAGGAGGCGGCGATCGTCTCCGAGCACGCGAGTTCGATGCACGACCCGACGGAGGGCGGCGTTCTCAACGGACTGATCGAGATGGCGATCGCGTCGGAAGTCTCACTCGAGGTACGTCCCGAACGGATCCCGATCCGCCCTGAAACGGAGTCGATCTGTCGGGCGATCGGTGTCGATCCGCTCCGAATATTCGGGTCCGGGGCGCTCCTGGCGACGGTGCCCGAAGCGTCGGTCGAGACGGTCAGTGCGGGACTGAGCGACGCCCGGATCGAACACGCGGCGATCGGGACAGTCCGTGGGACGGACGAGCCCGAAGTCCATCTTGGATCCGATCGGCTGTCCGAGCCGATCAGAGACGAGATGTACGCCCTCTGGGAGTGATCAGATACCGCTACCGGTATCCTCAACTGCGTGTCCGACGAAGCACGGACGATGGCCGAAAGGTACGACGGGCTGCTTTTGGATCACGACGGCGTCGTGGTGACGCTCTCCCCGATGGACCTACTGCGGAGAGCCGCTGCCGGAGCGTTCGCCGACGTCGGCGTTTCCGATCCCCGAGCGGAGGATATCGGCGCGATCGCCATACGCGTATCCGATTCGGAGCTGTCAGCCGTGGCCGATCGCCACGGTGTCGATCCGGACCAACTCTGGAAATGCCGGGAAGACCGGATCGAGTCGGCGCTTCGGACGGAAACGGAATCCGGGCGGAAAGCGCCCTACGAGGACGTCTCGTGTCTCGAAGACGTCACGGCCCCGATCGGGATCGCCAGCAACAACCAGACTCGAATCATCGAGTACGTCCTGCGGACCTACGACCTCCACGAGCTGGTCGGGACAGTGCGTGCGCGGGAGCCGACACGGGAGAGCTTACGAGAAAAGAAGCCGGAACCGTCGTATCTCGAGGCGGCGGCGGCCGACCTCGGCTGTTCGAACCCGCTGTACGTCGGCGACAGCGAGAGCGACGTCGTCGCCGGTCGTCGGGCGGGGTTCGAAACGGTGTATCTCCGCCGACCGCACAACCGCGATCGGCGGCTCGATGTCGATCCGGAGACGGAAGTGGGGAGTCTGTGTGAAGTCGTCGATTTGTTGTGAACATCGGAGACACGCACGGACGGCATCTCCGTGGGCGACAACCGAGTGTCACCTCGAAGGTCGATGCGGAAGCCACAGCTATTTATATAACGACGGCAGACGATCGGGGTATGGCTTCCGAGGAGGAACGTCCGACCATCAGCGGAAACTACGAGCTGCATGACGTCCTTCGACAGCTAGACCAACTAGAAGGGACCGTGACGAGTTCCGAAGAGCGCCGTGAGGTCAGACGGACAAAACGGATGCTCGAGCGGGTACCGGGCGGTGAACGGATCAAAAAATACACCTCGCGGGATGTCGCCGAGGGGTTCGTCGGCGGGATCATTTTCTCCGTCCCGCTTCTCGTCGAGGATGGCGTCTTCGAGATCGCCGAGTGGTTCACCGAGTCCCTCGTCGGTCCGATACCGATATTTCTCGTGATCAACGTGCTGTTTATAACTGGACTGGTTACGGGGCTGCTCTATTATACCGATATCCGCGACGTTCAGATGAGACTGATTTTCGGATTTCTCCCGAAGCGACTCGTCGCTGTCCTGGGAATCTCGTTTGTCGTCGCGACGGCAACGATGTTCATTTGGGGCCGACTGCACGCGGACGGTCCGACGAATCTCGAGGCCTTTGGACGTATAACCGTCATCTGGGCCGCCGCCGCATTGGGGGCCACGCTCGGGGACATCCTCCCCGGCGAAAGCAAAGGAGGGGACATCGCGCAGATGATCTCCGGGATCGGGGACGGAAGCGGTTCGGAGAACGGTCCGGGCGACGGGAACTGACGGTAACGGGTCGGAACAGTCAAGCGAGTGCCGCCAGACGTTTGTCTCCTTTGGGCACCCCTCGACGAAGGTGAACGCCCGGCCTCTGCGTGCCGATCCGTATCATATAACCGGGTCACTGTGCTATCGGTGACAATGAGCGTCGGGACGACGAGACGGCAGCTACTGGCCGGGGTTTCGACGGCGGGGATCGCCGCAACCGCCGGCTGTCTGGGGAGCGATCAGGACGTTTCGCCGCCGGGGATCGGCCACGACCGGTTCGAAGAGGAGTGGCGACGGATCGACCAATCCAGCGGACTGGCGTTCGAAGAGCGGATCGGTCCGGTGGCCTTGCGGGCGTTCGAACACACCCTCGTCTACGAACACGCCGAGATGCAGGCGGCGCTCGCCGAGACGTTCGAATCGATCGAGGGGTCGCCGGTAACCGCCTTTTTTTCGAGGCTCGACCTCCGGCCGGGAATCGATCGGCTCCCGTTCGGGATCGCCCGCGAACGAGTGATGGCCGAGATCAGGCTCGGAGTCGACGCCGCGTTTCGGGAGGAGCTCGGTTCGTGGGGTATCACCGAGGTCCGACGGGACGGACGGAGCACGCTTCCCGTCGAGACCGGACATACGGCGACAGTGTTTCAGTACAACGCTCAGTTCCCGATCGAAGACGACGTGTACACGGAGGAGGGGACGACGGAGACGGTGACCGGAACGCTGGCTCTGTTGCCCCGGCTCGCGGTCTGGCACGACGGGCGGAACGTCCTGTTGGCCGGCGGTGTTTCGCCGGCGGAACCGGTCGCGGAAGCCATCGCGGCGGCGGTACCGTCCGACGTCACGCTCTCGGAGGACCCGGAGGAAAACGAGGTACTCAGCGCCGATCCGGAAACCTTCATTGAGGCGATCGAAACCCTGATTTTCACGACCGAGTGAGCAACGTCTGACTGGCGCCCCTCGATTATCCGTATCCTTCACAGTGGATGTGTCGCTCGGGGACACCGAGGCGCTTGACGGCTGTTTCGAGGCTGTATACCATCGCATTGATCCCACAGGCGTAGACCTCTATCTCGTGTGGGTCGATCCGCGCGTCGACCGCAGTGGTCGGCTGGTTCGCGAGCATGGTGGCCATGTGCCGGCCGAACGCGGCGTCTTCGAGCGCCCGTTCGTCGACGTACTTGAGCAACGCGTCCTGGATATACTCGGTTTCACCGTCCCACTTAGAAAGCCACGGTTCCCGAGAGAGACACGGGACGTAGTGGAAGTTCCCGTGTTCGGCTTCGAGTTCGGCGAACGCCTCGTGATACGGAAGTTCGTCCTCCCAGGCTGCCCCGAGGAACAGCCACACGTCGCGCTTCTCGCCTTGGAACTCGTCGCGTCCGGTCTCGAAGACGTAATCGAGCATGCTCTTCATCGGCGCGACCCCGGTTCCCGTGGCGAGAAACGCCATATCGCGCTGTGAGGGATCCTCCAGGAGGAGGTGCCCGTTCGGTCCGCGAACGGCGAGCCGATCGCCGACAGACAGTTCGTCACAGAGCCGCGGTGACAGCCGTCCGTCGGGAACGCGACGGATGCACAGCTCCGTCTCCTCGCGGGTGGGGGAACTGGCGACGGAGTACGCCCGCGTCCGGTTACCGTACCGGATCGAAAGGTACTGCCCGGCCGCGAAGTCGAACGGCTCGTCGGTCTCGAAGGCGATCCGAACCAACGCCGGGTGGGCTCGCTCGAACCGGTCGCGGAGCGCGCCGATCTGGGGGGCCAGTTGTCGGCTCGTCCGCGTCGCCGCATCGAAGACGACATCCCAGTCGATCGATCCGTCAGCCGGGACCTCGTCGGCGAACCCGTGTTTTCCGCCGAGTTCGGCCAATCGCCGTCGAACCTCTCCGTGCCGGTCTCTGTCCATCGCTTCGATCTCGGTTACCGTCGCCGATTTCGAGATGAGCGGGAGAGATTGGACGTGTTCGTGTTGGGATTTGTGCTCCCGGACGGTCATACAGTTCTCGACGACGCCGACGTATCTCAATGTTCGGTTCTGGTTACGTGTCAGTATCGAGGTACAGCGACAATCTCAACGACGGTGACATGCTCCACGAAGACGGAATGATGGTGACGTGCTGACGGTCGAGAGACGTCGATATCGTCAGTGACGGGAGATCTCCCCGCTGGCGGACTCGCTTTGACGGGCCGGGTGACGTCCGGACGATGAGCCGGTCAGACGGTCGGCCGTTACCTCACCGTGACCCCAACTCCGTGTCACCATGGCGGTAACGAGTCTCACACGACCGTTATGCAGCACACCGAACACGAGTAATGCGTCTTCCGGAGCCTATCACAGAGAGAATCTCACGAGATCAGCCAGTGGTTGACCTCGAGTGAGATTTATTCGGTTTTCTCGTTTCGAGCTTCGATAGCCTTCTTCACCGCCACACTTGCGTGTTCGACCGCAGCTGTCGCGTGTTCGGCCGCCGTTTCCAGCTCGTCTTCCGCGTTCTCGATCTCCTCTTCGACCGCTTCGATTGCCTCGTCGTCGGAGCCACGGTTACGCAGTGCTCGTAGCGTTACGAGTCCGAGTACCATTCCACCGCCGACCGCGATTCCTTTTTTGAGTTTCCCCATGTTTTCTACACCGATAGTCAAAAGACGCTCTATTTATATTTTTTGCTCAACCCGTCCAGACCAGTACCCACGAGGGATCGGTGCCGAGCCGTCAGGAACGATCGTATAGTACGTGCTCTTGGGTAGGATTCTCCTAATTTGTCGTATCGAATCCGACTGAGTATGAAGAGCTATTTATTTGAAGACATGCTGAGTACCTACCATGGCTTCGCCGAAAGGTGCGCTGAAAAAGATTCGGGATGCTCGCCGGAAAGAGGCACCACCCCAGATTCAACATTTCCAGCAGTACAAACCGACGTACCAAAAACTCCTCCATGAGATGAAAACGATCGGTGGCGACGATGCAATGAAGGAGCTTCGAGAGTGGATGGTCAAAGAAGTCCATCGGACAGGCCATTCACCCAAACCCGATGCCGTCCGCAAACAGGCCCAGAAAATCGGCTCGAAACGAGGGCTGAGTATCCCGGACGACTCCCCGCTACGTGACGGGGAATAGTAAATAGTGAAAACATTATGATAGGATTACATTCTCGGATTTTACTGATCGACGGGAAGGCGAAATCACGATCCCTTTTATTAGCACCCTACCGGAGGGTTGTGCATGAGTCGTGAGGAAGGCACCCTCAGTGATGGGGGCGGTAACTCCAATCTTCAGGATGTCTTTGACCAGTTAGACGAACTCGAAGCGACCGTGACGAGTTCGGAAGAGCGGAAGGAGGTTCGACGCACGAGACGGATGCTCAAGCATCTTTCTGAAAACGGCCGAATCAAAAAATACACATCCCGAGACGTTGCCGAGGGGTTCGTCGGTGGCATCATCTTTTCGCTTCCACTGCTCGTCGAAGACGGCGTCTTCGAGATCGCCGAGTGGTTCGTCGAGTTCTCCGTCGGCCCACTTCCGCTGTTCCTGACGATCAATTTCGTTTTCGTCGTCGGACTCGTTGCAGGGCTGCTCTACTACACCGACATTCGAGAGATCAAGGAGCCAGCCCTGTTTGGCTTCATCCCGAAACGACTGGTCGGTATCCTCACTATCTCGTTTTCCGTCGCCTTCCTGACGATGTTCATGTGGGGACGGCTCCACGAGGAGAACCCCACGACGCTCGAACAGTTCGGTCGCGTGACTGTCATCTGGGCGGCGGCCGCCCTCGGCGCGACGCTGGGCGACATCCTGCCCGGCGAGAGTAAAGGGCAGGACCTCGCCGAAATGATCGGCGATCTCGGTGACGGCAGCGACGAGAACGCCAAACCTGACGACTCGAATTGAGCGGGGGTTCTTTCTTGATCGGTCGGGTATCGAAAGCGATTGGCGAACTCATGGGCGGCTGTATTCTGTTGAATGGGGTAGATTGCTGCGGGAGTCCCGGTTTTATTTTGTCTATATAAAAGCGATTTTATAAGTGCACGACACGGAGTCCGAGTATGTCCGAGAATCCGCTGGACAACATGCTGGAACAGCTGGAACGAACGAGAGAGTATATCGAGGTGGACGAGGACATCTACCGCGGGCTTGTCGCCCCCGAGAGAACGCTCTCCACCTCCGTCCGCGTCCGTATGGACGACGGCTCGATACAGGTCTTCGAAGGGTACAGGTGTCAGTTCGACGGTTCGCGTGGTCCGTACAAAGGCGGTATCCGGTATCATCCTGCGGTGACACAGGACGAGGTCACCGCGCTCGCGGGGTGGATGACGTGGAAGACGGCGGTCGTCGACCTACCGTACGGTGGCGGTAAGGGCGGGATCACGTGCAATCCGCGCGAGATGAGCGACAGGGAACTCGAACGACTGACGCGACAGTACACACACCGGATCCACCACATCATCGGCCCACGGACGGACATCCCCGCACCCGACGTGAACACGAGCGGGCGAACGATGGCATGGCTCATGGACGCCTACTCCCAAAACAAGGGTCACACCGTCCCGGGGGTCGTGACAGGCAAACCGATAGAGGTCGGTGGCACCGAAGGGCGTGTCGAGGCGACGGGCCGCGGTGTCGCAATCGTGACGCGGGAGATGTTCCAGCATCTCGGCAGGGAGGTGACCGATGCGGACGTGGCGGTACAGGGTTTCGGTAACGTCGGCAGCATCTCGGCGCGCCTGCTTCGGGAGATGGGGGCGAACATCGTCGCGGTTTCCGACGTTACTGGCGGTGTCCACGACCCGGACGGACTCAACGTCACCGAACTCCTCGACCACGTCGCCGAGACCGGAGGCGTCGCCGATTTCGAGGGGGCGAACGGAATCGATAACGAGGAGCTACTGACGCTCGACGTAGACGCACTCGTCCCCGCCGCACTGGAAAACGTCATCGACGAAGACAACGCCGACGAGATTCGGGCGGACGTAATCGTCGAGGGGGCGAACGGCCCGACGACGGTCGAGGCCGACAGAGTGCTGGAGAAAAAAGACGTTCACGTCGTCCCCGATATCCTCGCAAACGCCGGCGGTGTGATCGTCTCGTACCTCGAGTGGGTACAGAACACCCAGGAAGATCAGTGGACGAAAGCGCAGGTCAACGACCGGCTCGAAAGCCGAATGACCGAGGCGTTCGACGCCGTCGTCGCCGAGCGGGAGAAACGCGGCACGCCCAACCTCCGGACGGCCGCCTACACCATCGCTCTGGATCGCGTCGCGACGGCCCAGCGGCTCCGTGGCGGACAGCCCTGATCTTCGTCGAGGTTGTCTGAGACGCGCTGTTTTGATTCTATCCGCCGAGCGCTTCACTCTCGCCCGACGTCACCGACGACAGTCCGGGTCTGTTCGCGCATGAACTGTTGGAGGTACCAGTACCCCCCGGCGAACTTGCTCGTCGTCCCCGAAGATTTCCAGCCACCGAACGGCTGCGCCTGAACGAGTGCCCCGGTCGTCGCGCTCTGATGCCGATTGACGTAACACATCCCGGACTCGATCCGACCGAACCACTCGTCGATCTCCGCCTCGTCTTCGGAGAACAGACCGGCACACAGGCCGTACTCGCTGTCGTTCGCCTTCGTGATCGCCTCGTCGAGATCGGACACCGGATGAAGCGTGACGAACGGGAGGAAATGCTCCTCGCGTGCCAGTTCGTGACCGTGCGATATTCCGGTCACGACCGTCGGCTGGACGTATCGGCCCTCCGGAAGGGCATCCGAGTGAACGACGTCACCACCGGTGAGGATCGTTCCGTCTTCGCTGGCAGTCTCACAGATGTTCCGATACCGCTTTGCGGCGCTCTCGTCGATCACGGGTGACACGAACGCGCCCTCGTGTTCGGGCGGGAGAACCTCCAACTCTTCCGTTTTGCTCACGAGTTCACTGGTGAACGTCTCGATCACGTTTTCGTCGACGTACACCCGTGACGTCGCGGAGCATTTCTGTCCGCTGAACCCGAACGCGCCGTTCGCGACGCCCGATACAGCCTTTTCGAGGTCCGCGTTGTCGGTGACGATCACGGGGTTTTTCCCGCCGAGTTCGGCGATAACTGGGCCGGATTTGTCCTGTTCGAGAAACGTCTTCTGAATGCTCCGACCGACCTTCCGGGAGCCAGTGAAGACCATCCCGTCTACGTGTTCGTGTTCGACGAGCGGCTGTCCGACGTCGCTCCCGCCGCCGGTGACGATATTGACGACGCCGTCCGGCAGACCGGCTTCCGAGAGGATAGCCACGACCCTGTGAGCGATCAGCGGTGTCGTGCTCGCGGGCTTTGCCACGACGGTGTTCCCGGTGATCGCTGCACCGGTCGTCATCCCCGCAAAGATGGCGAACGGGAAGTTGAACGGCCCGACGACGCCGAAGACGCCGAACGGTTCGAGACGGTTGCTACAGTGTTGTCCCGGCGTCGGTTCGCCCGTTCCGAGCCGGTAGCCGTCGTGGCGTTGGAGTTCACCGGCGTAGAATACGAGAAAATCGATCCCCTCGTCGATTTCCGCCATAGCTTCCGCCCGGGTCTTCCCGGCTTCAAGCGTCAACGTAGCCGCGAGTTCGTACTTCTTATCACGCATGAGATCAGCCGCACGCCGGAAGATCTCGACGCGATCGCTCACTGACGTCCGCCGCCAGCTTTCGAAGGTCTCCGCAGCAACGCCGACGGCGCGGTCGACGTCGGCGGCGGATCCCGATGCGAACTCGCCGATGCGCTCGTCGAGATCGCCGGGGTTTTTTACCGTGAAGCTGGTCTCGGTCTCCACGGCGTTGCCGTCGATCACGAGCGAATGTGCCTCCCCCAACTCGTTCCGAACGGTCTCGACTGCGTCGTCGTACGAGCGATGAAATTCGTCGAGTGTTCCGTCCTGTTGGTGTGCGAGTATCGTATTCTCGTTTGCGAACTCCTGGGGTTCCATACCCTCAAGACACGTCCAGGAGTGTTATAACCAGTCGGTGGTTCGGACGAAATTCTGCGGACTCAGCCGAACTATCGCTGTTTTCGCTTCGGATCGGCAGCCTCGGGAACTATTGTGTGTGAGCGAGTAACGAGATCATGGATAGAGACACGGTCGAACCGGACGTCACGTCATTTCCGGGAAAAAAGGCGGAACAGTGGATCGGCTACCATCGCCAGTTCGCTGCGCCGAGCACCACCGCCTACGAGTTCGTCTGGGATCTGACCGAGGACGCCATCGGGCCGTTCTGTACGGACGTCGATGGGAACGTACTGCTCGATTTCACTAGCCACGTCGCGTCGACGCCGCTCGGATACAACAACCCGACGATGGCGGCGAAGATGGATGCGTTCGATTTCCCCAACCCGACCAAAATCGCGGGCCAGAACTTCTTTTCCAGCACCGGCTGGCCGCCGGATTCCCCTGACGTACCGGGCCCGACTCAGCTCATTGACCGGCTCGTGGAGTTGACGGCTGACTACGGATTCGACACGGTGTTCCTGTCGAACACTGGTGCAGAGGCCGTCGAGAACGCCATCAAGATCTGTTATGACGATCGCAACGGAGCGGGACAGGGTATCACGTTCAAAGGCGCGTTCCACGGTCGAACGCTCGGCGCGCTCTCGCTCAACCGTTCGAAGGCAGTCCATCGGCGCGATTTTCCGGAACTATCGGGGATTCACGATCTGCCGTACTGTCGAGAGGCGAGCTGTAACGCGGCGACCTGTGAGTGTGGCTTTTTTCCGTCCGAGGACGCCCCTTCGCAACTGCGAGAGATGCTCGACCCGAAGCGAGGCTACGTCGATCCGGAGGATCTGGCGTACCTAATCGTGGAACCCGTCCAGGGCGAAGGGGGCTACCGCTTCCCAAGTGACGCCTTCGCCGAGGAGATTCAGGCAGTCTGTGAGAAACACGACGTCCTGTTGGTCGCCGACGAGATCCAGACCGGGCTCGGCCGGACGGGCGAGTGGTGGGGTTCGGACCACTACGCGTTCGAGCCGGACGTGATCGCCAGCGCGAAAGCCCTGCAGGTCGGCGCCACGATCGGAAGTCGTGACGTCTTCCCCGAGGAGAAAGCCCGCATCTCCTCGACGTGGGGCGGCGGCGACGTGCTCGCCGCACTCCAGGGCGTCGTCACGATCGACGTCATCGAGGAGGAGGACCTCCTCACGAACGCACGAGAACGGGGCGAGCAACTGAAGGACCATCTCCGGGAAGCGGATCTCGACGAAGTCGGGAACGTTCGAGGAAAGGGACTGATGGTTGCCATCGATTTCCCGTCGAAGGAGTTTCTCGACCAGACGGTTCGGTGCGCGTTGGAGCGCGGACTGCTCACCCTGGGTTGTGGACAGCGGTCGATGCGGCTCATCCCGCCGCTCGACGTGACCGAACGGGAGATCGCCCTCGGTGCGGAGCTCCTCATCGAGTCGATCGAGGACACATCGTCGAAAAGCGGCTGTCCGACCGATCCGACCACCGCAATATAACGCCGAGAATGTCGTTCGATCGAATCAGTGTGCCCCCGAAGGGTGAACGAGTCGGATACGATCCAGAGACGGGAACGTTCTCCGGGGGGAAGGGACCGATCGTTCCGTTTGTATGTGGTGAGGACGGTGAATCGACTGTGGCCCCAGCAAAACGCGTTCTCGATGCTGGCGCAGACGAGATGGGGCGGACGATCAACTGGATGCGTGTCTTCGCGGGAAACAAGGCCCGAGAACGGTACGGTACCCCGATTCCCGATGACACCGTCGCGGCGTTCAGACGGTTTCGTCTGGGACTCGTCGGTCCGCTTGCGGAGTCAACGAGAGAGCGATTAGAGACTGAATTCCGAGAACAACTCTCCGTCGACACCGGGATGCAGCCGATTTCGCATCTCGCGTGGACACCATCTCCCGTCTCGACGCGAGGGGATCGGTGAGTGGGAGGCGGACGCTGCGATCGGTCCGGAGGTCGATATCGAGGATTTCGACTGGGAAGTGAACGTCTCCGACGACGAGGCTGCGGAGGGGGATCACTCCCTGCGGATCTGGAACGAGGGGGATTATGACGATGGAACGACGTGGCTTGTCAATCCCGTTTCCGTCGAACCTGACCAGGCGTATCAGGTGACCGTCACCACACAGTGCTGGAGTGAATCGGAGTCGTTCAATCTTATCCGGAGTGTCGTGATGCGGCTGGGTCCGGATTTCCCTTCGGTCGAGGAGGATTTTCCGGCACCGGGACAGAATACGACCGAGTTCGGCGAAACGCCCTACGATGGGCTCCGAGAACCGCTGTGGCTCGCTGAGGGATGGTACGAGGACACCTTCGAGTGGACGACACCCGATCTGTCGGCCGACACGCTCTATCTCGCCCTCGGTACGTCGGTCGTCTGGGAGACGGACGCGACACACTACGTCGACGAGATCGTGGTCGAAGCCGAACCACTGTGATTTTCGGGTGAATCTCTAGCCGACGTGTGAGAGGGTGACGTCTTTGTTGAAAGCCTCAGCGGTTGATATACCGACCAGTTCGACCAAGATACTGCTATCACCCCGGCATACCTTTCCCGCTCGGACAGATAGGGAGTGGTAGCATCCAGGGTCCAGGTTTGACATGATACCACCTATTGTCCGCCGGTGTCCCGAGTGTGGTGCCACAGGCTGGAGCCGCCGCTTCACAGTCGTTATCACCGATACCGGCCGTCGGCTGGTCGAATGTCCGTCATGCAACCATCGGTTCAGACCATCCGACGATCCGTGGCTCAGTTGACTCGGCGGAAAATTATCTCATAGTGGAAATCGAGAGATGGAATCTCGAACCAACTTATAACATCGGTCTTACTGCAGTTGCTGTATGGAAATTGGCTCGACAAAGTCGACGCCCGGAACGACGACTGGGTGGCTCGACGTGACAGAGCTCCCGACGGGAACCAGCGAACGGATCCCGATCAGCATAACCGAAGGGGAAAAAGACGGCCCGACGCTGTGGGTGACAGCAGCGCTGCACGGGAGCGAAGTGACCGGGATCGGGGCCGCACAGGACTTCGTGACCGACGAAATCGAAGCGCAACTCCGTAGAACCGTCGTCTGTGTTCCGATCCTCAACCCGTCCGGCGTTCGACTCGACAACAGGAGCTCCTACTATCACGACGACGATCCGAACCGGTCGTTCCCGTACGACGCGGGAGAGTCGACCAGTCCGCCGCACGTTCAGGAGCTGATCAACGGTCGGATCTTCGAGCAGTTCAGACGGACGGCGGACGCACTTGTTTCCCTTCACGAGGGCTGGATCGACGAGGAGCTGTTCACGATCGCCGAACGAGTCCGGTACGGCAAAGAGCGATCGCGAGAGGAGGCCGAAACGCTCGCAGCCGACACGATGGCGCTTGCGGAAGCGTTCGATCTGCCGATCGTCCGGAAATACGATATCGACGTACAGGAGGAGTACGACCTGCAGCGTTCCTTCGAGTGTGCGGCGGTCAACGCGGCAGGCGTTCCGGCGATCACGCCCGAACTCGGGAGCCCACACGTCATCGAGGAGGAGTATCTGAACGCTGCGGTGACCGGCCTCCACAACGTGATGCGGGAACTCGAGATGCTTCCGGGCGACCCGGAGCCAAACGATTCGGCACCGGACTCGCCGGTTGATTTCCCGGTAAAGCGTGTCGACGGCCCGGTCACTGACGTTTCTGGTATCGTTCGGCATCGCGTCGAAGCGGGCGATACGGTCGACGGAGTTAAAACACCGGCAGGCCGGCCAATTATCTCTACTCGTCCGCCCAGACGTCACCGTGGGCGCGATAGCCGTCGAACTCGCCCCGTCTGATCTCGCGTTCGATCTCGGTGAGCGTCTCCCGATCGAGTCGGAGGATGTGACACAGTGGATGGCCGGGGGCTGCGACGGGGTTCTCAAGTGCGCCCACGATGAGTCCGTCGAACGGGGCGGTGACCACGTGTTCTTCGGTCTTGAAGTGATTGGAGATCGTACAGATCGCCTCGCCCTCGTGGACGAGGGGGTACGGTCCCCACTCCATCCCGACGAGCCCGCCTTTGTCGGCCCGGAGCCACCGTTTCGTGCTGTCGGCGGCCGTCGTCTTGTACCAGCCCGGCCAGTGGACCGGTTCCCCCGGGAGAAACCCGTACTCGGCGAGTACGCTTTCGACGCCTTCGAGCGCCTTCTCGATGAGGACCGGTTGAAACCGGTGGGCGCGCCCCATCTCGACGGTGATCGTCGGGATCCCGTCCGCGGTCGCCACCGATCTGAGCGCTCCCCCATCACCCTCACCGTACAGGACGACGTTCGTCGCGAACGCACGAGCCAGCCGCTCGACGTCCGGATCTGTCAGGTCCGCACGGGCGTGGTAGATCGTCGTCCGGTTCCGAGTGGAAGTGTGAAAGTCGATGCCGAGATCACACGGCGCGATGAACCGGCGATATATCTGGTGGGCCATGCGCTCGGTCGTGTTCGAGCGTGCCTTGCCGGGGAACGCACGGTTCATGTCCTGGTCGTAGATCGGCGTGTAGCGCTGTTGTGCCTCGTAGGCAGGGATGTTACACACGTGCAGACAGACGAGCGTCCCGTGAAGACCCCGCGGGGAATGCCGATCGGCGATCTCCTGGACGACCTTGACGCCGTTGAGTTCGTCACCGTGAATGCCGCCGGTGAAAAACGCGGTCGGCCCGTCGTGCTCTCCGTTGATGATCGTGATCGGTATCTCGATCGGGTCGCCGAGATACGTCTCCCCGACCTCGTATCGGAGGTGACGCCTCTCGCCTGGTTCGACTTCCACATCGTACTGGAACGGCTCCGGTTCGGAACGTGGCGGCTCCATACACGCCACTCGCGAGTCACCGCAAAAAGCACTCGGTCGAGGCTACGGTAGCGATCGATTCCGCGGTCGGTCGTTCACAGGCTCTCTCCCGTGGTGAACGGAGCGGGAAATTCGAACTCTCGAGCGGCTTCTCGGCCCTTCGGACGACCAAAGCCTAATGTTATTAGCGGAGGATGTTGGTCTATGTGTTCTTCAAATCCATCCATCTCTCAGGTCGGTAGTGGTACTCCCGGTCTCGACGAGCTGTTACGCGGTGGGTATATACAGGGCCGGATGTACCTCGTTTCCGGCGGCCCCGGGACCGGGAAGACGACGGTCGGCTTACACTGTCTCGCGGATGGACTGGAGAACGGCGAGACGGTCCTGTTCATTCACGGCGAAGAGTCCGCTTCCGAGATCATAGAAAACGCCGCGCAGTTCGACATCGATATCGATGGCGCCGAGTTCCTCGATCTCGGGCCGGATTCCGAGTTTTTCACCGAAAACCTCTCGTTCGATCTGGTAGAGCCGGGGGCGATCGAGGGGGAACGTCACACGCGGGCGATCCACGATGCGATCAAGGGGATCGATCCATCACGCATCGTCCTCGATTCCATAACCCAGCTTCGGTACGTCGAACCGTCCGAGCATCAGTACCGAAAACGCCTGCTGGCGTTTATCCGTTTTCTCAAGGAACGCGATATTACTGTCCTGGGAACCGAGACAGTCCACGACGCCCGATCGGAAGACGCGGAAGTGCGGTCAGTCAGCGACGGCGTGATCGAACTCACGCGAACGGCCGATGGGCGGCGGATCGAGATCATCAAAAACCGTGGCCTCGGACAGGTCGACAGGGATCACGCCATCGAGATCCGCTCGGGGGGGATCGAAGTCTTCCCCCGCGTCCACCCGGAGCCGAACGACTCGGAGTTCGATCCGACGCCGCTCCGGTCGGGGATCGGAGCACTCGATGACCTGATGAACGGTGGCATAGAGCGTGGCACGGTGACGTTTATCAGTGGACCACCGGGGGTCGGAAAAACGACGGTCGGAGCACAGTACCTGGCAGAGGCCGCCGAAAACGGCACTCGATCGGTCATTTATCTGTTCGAGGAACGGCTCGAAACGTTCGCCCATCGGTGTCGATCGGTCGGGCTTCCGATCGACGAAATTCGGGCGGACGGATCCCTCTCGGTCAATGTCATCGATCCGTCGACGCTGTCCGCCGAGGAGTTCGCACACATGGTTCGGCGCGAAGTCGAACGGGAGGGTGCCGAAGTCGTGATGATCGACGGGTTCGATGGGTATACGTCGGCGATCCAGGGTGAACGTTCGGAACTCAAGCGTGATTTACACGCGCTGACGAGGTATCTGGTAAACAGGGAGGTCACCGTCTTCGTCACCGATTCGATCCATCAGATCACGGGGCTCAGTTCCGCAACCAGCGCCGACCTGAGTTCGATCTCCGACAACATCGTGTTTCTCAGTTACGTCGAATCGCGGGGCTCGCTCCGCAAAGTGATCGGCGTTCTGAAAAAGCGCGCCGGTGGCTTCGAACACTCGCTCCGCGAGTTCGAGATCACCGCCGACGGCGTTGGATCGGCGAGCCGATGACGGACTACACCGGTATTCTCCACGGGACACCGCTGATGAGTTCCGGTCGGGGGTCGGAGAGAAACCAACAGAGATGACGTCGAGAGAGACACCGTCACAGCCCAAGACGCCGCAGTCGCAACCGGATCTGCGGTCTAACACTGTGCAGATCCTCGTCGCCAATGAAGGGAACCGAACGGCCATCAGCGAGATGCTTTCCGACGAGTTCGACGTCGATACCAGTCGCTCGGTTCAGGAGGCGGATCTGTATCTCGTCGAGGACCGTCTCTTCGATAAATACCGCGACGATCTCCGTGAGCGGATCGCCCAAAGCCATCCCGTGTTCTGCCCGGTCGTCATCGTTCGACGTGACCGGACACGTCCGGATAACACGGCAGACACAGACGAGAGGGGCAGTGAAACGCCGATCCTCATCGACGAGTTCGTCGAGGCACCGATCAACCGACAGCTTCTAGTGAGTCGGCTTCGGTCGCTACTCGTTCGCCGACAGCAGTCACTGGAGTTACAGAGACAGGTGGCAACACTCGAACGCCAAGAGCGCGATCTCCGTCGCTTCGAACGCGCCGTCGAAGATAGCGGAACCCCGACGGTCATCACTGATACAGAGGGAGTCATCGAGTACGTGAACTCGAAGTTCGAAGAACTGACTGGCTATCCGGGGAGTAGCCTGTTCGGACACCCTCTGGAGCGATTTCTGGCCGAGGAGTCCCCCGGAAGGGTTAGTGAGTCGTTCTGGCGGACGATGGCCGAACGGTCAGAATGGGAGGGCGAACTCCTCATCGAACGAAAGGACGACCGGCGTCGGATAGCCGAGGCGACGATCACACCGATCAGAGACGATGCCGAAAAGAACGATGGGTTCGTCGTCGTGATGCCCGATATCACGCCGCGGGTCGAGCAAGAGCAACTGCTCCGGGACCGCGAGCAGGAACTGGATCTACTACGGCAGATCCTCTCTCGGTATCTCCGGCACAACCTTCGGAACGGTCTGAACGTCATTCTGGGCTATGCGGAGTTACTGGAAGCGACGCTTCCCGAGGTGGATGCGGAGGACGCAACCAAGATCAAAGAGACCGCAAAGCGTCTCATCAAGACGAGCGAAGAGGCCCGAAAATACAGCACCCTCATCGAACGGGAGAGCGAATTTGCCCCGCATGACGTGTCTGCAACCATCGAAGGGATCGTTTCGGACGTTCGTGAAAAATACCCAGGTCTCTCCATCGAAACGGAGCTACCGGAGGAATGTCACATCCTCGCCAGCGGCGGGATCACCGAAGCGATCCACGGCGTGATCGATAACGCGGCACGGCACAACACCGCCGATTCACCGTGGGTTCGCGTCACAGTCACCGAGTCCGATAGCGTACAGATCGTGATCGAGGATAACGGTTCCGGTATCTCCGATCTGGAACGGGAGACGTTAGATCGGGGGAGCGAGACGGCACTCAAACACAGCCAAGGGATCGGGTTGTGGTTGAGTAAATGGATTATCGAGAAGGGCGACGGGCGGTTGTCGCTCGACACCACGGACGGTGGGGGAACCCGTGTGACGATCGACGTTCCGCCGGTCGAGCGGATCGGGTCACGGGGGTTAGAAGTGTCCGATCTGAAAGCGCGTGAGCAGCGACTCAAGACGATCACACAGCGAATGACGGACGCTGTTATCGAAGTGGATCCCTCGTGGGAGATAACCTACGTCGACGAACAGGCCGAGAACATCCTCGGGATAGACGCGGACGCGGTTCAGGGGACGCGTTTTTGGGACGCGTTTCCGGACACCCGTGACACGCGGTTCGAGGCGGTATATCGGGAGGTGATGCAGTCCCGATCCGCACAGATGATCGAGGAGTACTACGGCGGTATCGACGGATGGTTAGCGGTCTACGTGTACCCCGACTTCGACGGCGGGCTCTCGTTTTATTTCAGGGATGTCACGGGTCAAAAGGAGCGCGAACGGGAACTCGGACGGGCGCACTCGCGGATGGAACTCGCACTCGAGCAGACTAACGCTGCCGTGTGGGAGTGGGTACTCGAGACCGATTCGATCACTATGCACCCGGAGCGTGATCCCGTCTCCGAGACGAAGTTACGAACGATAGACGACTTCTTCGAGGAGGTTTATCCGGGGGACCGCTCCCGTGTTCGGGAGGCGTTAGAAACCGCCGTCGAGACCGAGTCGCCATACGACGTGGAGTATCGAGTACGGGTCGACGAGGGAGTCCGGTGGGCAGCGGACCACGGGGAACTGCAGTACGATGCTGACGGGGACGCCACACGAATGCTCGGGGTTGTAAGGGATATCACCGAGCGCAAGGAGCGCGAAGCGGAGCTCGAACTGAAAAGTCAAGCGATGGACGAAGCCCCGGTCGGGATCACGATCACTGATCCAGCGCGGGCCGATAATCCGATCGTCTATGCGAACGACCGCTTCGAGCGACTCACAGGCTATCCGAAACAGGAAGCGCTCGGCCTGAACTGTCGGTTCTTACAAGGTGAGAGCACCGACGCTGAACGAGTGACCGAAATGCGCGAGTCGATCGGCGCCGGACAGCCGGTAACCGCCGAACTCCGGAACTACCGCAAGGACGGCACCGAATTCTGGAATCGAATCACGATCGCTCCGATGCGAGCTGATGGCGGTGAAATAACGAACTTCGTCGGGTTCCAGCGGGACGTGACGGATAACAAAGAGAGCGAGCAGTATCGACAGCGCATCTACGAAATAACGTCAGCGGCACAGAAACCACCGGCGCAAAAGATCGAGCAACTGCTCGAGCTCGGCCGCGAAATGCTCGAGATGGAAAACGGCCACGTCGCCGAGATCGATCGCGACCGACAGCGACACACGGTTTGGTACGCGACCGGATCGGGTCTCGCGACGAGCGGCATGGTCAACGACCTTGCAGACACGTTCTGTCGGCGGACGATCGATACGGACGGGAGTCTCGATATCCGCGATGTGGAAGCCACCAGCGCGATTGAGGGGTCCATCGACCCGATCGAGGGGATCGGTTGTTACGTCGGGACCAAACTCGTCTTCGAAGAAGAGCTGTTCGGGACGGTGTGTTTCGTCGACCGAGAGCCGCGGACCGTTCCCGTGACCGACCGTGAGAAGGCGCTCGTGGATCTGATCGGACGCTGGATCGGCCACATTCTTCAGTCGGAGCGTCAGCGCGAGGCGCGCGAGGCGATACTCAGCCGGATGACAGACGCGCTGTTTTCCGTCGACGACGAATGGCGGATCACGTACACGAACGACGACGCGAGAGCCGTTCTCAACACGGCGATGGGTGCGTCGTACTCAAGCGAGGAACTTCACAGACGACGTCTCTGGGATGAGATTCCAGGTCTCGCCGGAACGCGGTTCGGCGAGAAGTACCGCGAAGCGATGGATACCCAGCAGTCGGTGACGTTTCGGGAGTACTACGAACCGCTGGATGCGTGGTTCGACGTCCGCGCCTATCCGTCTGCGTCCGGTGTGTCGGTGTATTTTTCGGACGTCACCGAAAAAGAAAAGCGGGAGACCGAAATACGGACGCGCGAGCGGACGTTACGAGAGCTGTACGAAGTCATCTCGGATACGACTCGGTCGTTCGACGAGCAGGTCAGGGGCCTGCTCGAGATCGGAACGGACGCGATCGGAGTTGAGTACGGCTCGCTCTCGCGGATCCGCGGTGATACCTACACCTTCGAAGTGGTCGACGCGCCGGCCGGCACGATATCCCCGGACGACGTCGTGGATCTGTCCGCGACGAACTGTGAACGAGCGGTGCTCACCGAGGAAACGGTCGTGTTAGCTGACGTCGCCGCCGATCCCGAGGCAAGCGAGAAAGACGGTCACACCGAGTGGGGGATCGACTGTTACGTCGGAACGCCCGTGTTCGTCGACGGGGAGGTGTACGGGACGTTCTGCTTCTACTCGGAGGAACGCCGTCCGGAGCCGTTTTCGGAGTGGGAAGTGACGCTGGTCGATCTGATGGGTAAATGGATCAGCTACGAACTCGATCGGCGGCGAACCGAAAAACGGCTCCGACGGCAGAACGACCGACTCGATCGGTTCGCGAGCGTCGTCAGCCACGATCTTCGGAACCCGTTGCGGGTTGCCGAGGGACGGTTAGAACTGGCAGCCGAAGAGTGTCAGTGTCATATCGACCACCACGAGAGGATCTCCGACGCGCTCGGTCGGATGGACGAGCTGATCGAGGACGTCCTGACGCTGGCCCGAGACGGCGACGAAATCGATGAACTGGAGCACGTCGACCTCGGTGCACTGATCGAGTCGAGCTGGGAGAACGTCGACACCAAAGCGGCGACGCTCGTCATCGAAACTGCGACCGCGATCCGTGCGGATGGGTCCCGTCTGCAACAGCTACTGGAGAACCTCCTCAGAAACGCCATCGAACACGGCGGCGGGGACGTGACGGTCACTGTCGGGAAGCTTGATGACGGGTTCCATATCGCGGACGACGGATCCGGGATTCCAGCGGAGGAGCGCGAACGGATCTTCGACTCCGGCTACTCGTCGACCGACGACGGAAGCGGCTTCGGTCTCGGGATCGTCCAGGAGATCGTTGCCGCACACGGCTGGGATATCCGCGTCACCGAGAGCGATTCGGGCGGGACACGGTTCGAGATTACCGGCGTCGAGTTCGTTGCCGAGTGACGTTTTCCGGATCGGAAAGTCCGGTCTACGAGAGGAAGACCTCGAGAGCCCCTCTTTAAGGAGGCCACATTACTCGACTCGGCTACTGATTGTTGCTCGTTAACTTCTGTCATCCGTTGTTGGTTCTGGTTTCGAGTAAGGGGAATGGGTCACGATGTGCTCGTTTTCAGCCTCTTCGATAGCGTCGACGGTGTATAACTGAAGCGTCCTCTCCTGCTTTGTCGTTACGGGGAAACCGTACACATCGGACTCGTATTTGAACTCACCCCCACCCTCCAGTCGTTCCTCGACGAACGCCTCGTGTCGCTCGATCCGTCGAGAGACGGTTTCGCGTGACAGGCGTTCGATCTGCGCTGCCTTCTCTCTGAACACTTCGGTAAACTCCTCCCGAAGTTCGAATCCGACGGAGTTCCGACCGGCGACCATCGCCGACAGGGAGGTGGTACCGGTACCCCAAAACGGGTCGAGAACCGTATCCCCGTACACGCTATACATACTGATGAGTCGGTACGGGATCTCGAACGGATACGCCGCAGAGCGTTCCCGCAGCTCGCCGTTGTCCAAGGGCTGGAACGTACCCCTGATCTCCGTCCAGACGTCAGAGAACCACTCGTTACGCTCTTCCCAGAAATACGCCGATTTGTATCGTTCGTCAGAACCGGACGCGAATTCACGGTTCGTCTTCCCGTTCCTGAAGATGAGGAGATATTCGTGTTCCAGCGTCACGTACGCGTTCGGCGGGAGCATTCCGGAACCCATGAACTTCGCCGCCGAATTGGTGGGTTTACGCCAGAGTATATCGGGGAGCGGTTCGAAGTCCAACCCCTCGAGATAATCCGTTATCCGGGCGTGGTTCGGATAGACCCGGAAACTGTCGTCTACCTTCCTCGTGGCGTCACCGATGTTGATACAGGCGATCCCGCCGTCTACCAGCACTCGACTCATTTCGTCCCAGACGTTCTCCAGTTCGGCATTCATCAGGTCGAACGCTTCCTGACCATCTCCGGAGTCGAGAGCGGCTCCGATATCCGGATTCAGATCAGTAAACAGCTCGTCCCACATCTCGATCATCGGGTACGGCGGCGAAGTGACGATCAACTCCACTTCGTCATCTCCAAGCCGGGACATGTCCCGTGAATCACCGACGAAGATCCGGTGAGATGTTTCCATACAGCCCCCTGTGGGTGTGAGAGTTTAGTTGGTTCGTTGCTGGGAGAGCGTGACGACGAGCGTTTATGTAGCAAGCTGTCCACAGGGACAGGTATGTTCGATGGAACAGTAGACGTCGACCGGATGAAACGCCGGATCGCGGAACTCGGGGCGATCGGTAAAACCGACGACGGCGGCGTCACGTGTCTGGCCTACAGCGAGCGCGAAAACGAGGCGTTCGAGTATCTCCGAGAGGAGATCCCCGAAGCGTACGACGTTCGAACCGACCGGATGGGGAACGTGTTCGCGACGCCGGACCCCGACGCCGAGCGCTCTTTATATATGGGAAGTCACCTGGATACGGTCAGAAACGGCGGCCGGTACGACGGCCGGCTGGGGGTGGTGGCGGCGCTGGAAGCCATGCAGACGATCGAGGAATCCGACGAAAAGCCGGCGATCACACCGACGCTTGCAGTGTTTCGGGCCGAGGAAACGGCCCGGTTCAACGTGGGCCTGATCGGCAGCCGAGGGGCGCTCGGGTTGCTCGAAGAGCCACAGATCGGGGCGACCGACGCGGACGGCGTCTCGCTGGCGGAAGCGATGGAAGCGCTCGAGTTCCAGCCGCCGGAGCTCGGAACACCGACGATCGAGACGGATCGGGTAGCCGGGTTCGTCGAACTCCACATCGAACAGGGTCCGATCCTCGATACGGCCGACGTTCCGGTCGGGATCGTCACCGAAATCAGAGGTATCCTCCGCGACCGAGTGACTGTAAAAGGCCTTCCCAACCACTCGGGAGCCACGCCGATGAAACAGCGCCGGGACGCGGTCGCCGGCGCGGCCGAGATGGTCGACGCGGTCGAGACGATCGGCGCGGAAGCCAGCGAATCGGGAGACGTCGTGGCGACGGTCGGATATATCGACGTCCCCGACGCCTCGGCGAACAAAATAAGCGGCGAGGCCACGTTCCCGATCGACGTCCGGAGCGTCGATGCGGCCTACCGGGCCGAAGTCGACGAACGGATCCGGGAGCGACTGCGATCGATCGCCGACCGACGGAAACTCGACCTCGAGATCGAGGTGATGGAACGTATCGATCCGGTCGTCCTCGATAAGAACGCCGTAGAGGAGTTGGCCACCGCGGCAGAGGCGACCGAAACGGAGCACCGACGAATGGCGAGCGGCGGCGGTCACGACGCGATGAACTTCGTGGAGATCGGCAAGCCGGCAGGGATGGTTTTCACCGCCTGTGACCGCGGCCTGAGTCACAACCCCGAGGAGTTCGTCGAACCGGAGGCGATGGAAGCCGGCGCGAGGACGCTCGCGGGAACGCTGTTCGGGTATCGATCCGATTGAGAGGGGGTAGTGAATCGAGACGTCGAAAAACTCCGGCGGTGAGTAATGACATTTAATTATCTCCGGAACGAACAACGGTTCGTGTCTGGATCACAGACGCCATCTCCGACGCGGTACGACGGACTGTTGGCCGCGATGCCGGTCTCGATCGCCGGCGGAGCCGCCGCAGGCTGGTGGTCGGCGGTGTCGACAGTCGCGGGGATCGGGGCCGGCGGCGGCATGGCGGCGCTTTTCGTCGCTACCTCGCTGTTTTTGGTGCCGCCGGAATAGTGCATGTATCCGACGAGCTTACCGGGGACGAGCGCCCGTTCCCCGTTCGACGCGTTCGAGATCGAACCGTCCACCGGAGACCGGGACGCCGGCGTAGGGATCCGAATCGAGCAGCAACGAGCCGTCGAGATCGGCGTAATCGAGTAACGGCAACAGGTGGGCCGCCCCCGAGATCGCGACGTTCGTCTCGATCATACAGCCACACATCACGTCGAGGCCGTTGGCCCGGGCGGTGTTGATCAGCTCGATCGCCGGCGTCAGCCCGCCGGTTTTCATCAGTTTCAGGTTCGCGATGTCACAGCGATCGGCGATCGACGGGACGTCCTCGGGGACGCGACAGGACTCGTCGGCGGCGATCGGGAGCGGCGATCGCTCGTAGACGTACCGGAGCGCCCCGGGGTGTTCGGCCGCGACGGGCTGTTCGACGAACTCGACGTCGTACGATTCCAGCGCCCGACACTTCTCGACGGCTTCCTTCGCCGTCCACGCTTCGTTGGCGTCGACCCTGATCGTCGCATCGGGGACGGCCTTCCGGACCGCCTCGACGATCTCGAGATCGCGGCTGGTTCCGAGTTTGAGTTTCAACACCGGTCGGCCGGAATCGACTGCCTCGCAGGCCCGGTCAGCCATCGTCTCCGTGTCGTCGATTCCGATCGTAAACGAGGTCGGCGGACAGCCCTCCGGATCCCCGGTGCAGCCGAACAGCCGGTAGACCGGTTCGTCGAGCAGCTTACCGGCGAGATCCCACAGCGCGACGTCGACGGCGGCCTTGGCGGCGGGATTTTCACGGGCGACGGCGGCCATCCGATCGTTGATTTCCCGTCTGGCGTGGGGGTCGCCGACAGCTTCGACGGCTTCGAGCAGTTCCGGAAGGAGCGCTTCGACCGTCCGGGGAGTTTCGCCGTAGTGTCTTGCGGGGGCCGCCGCGCCGTATCCTGTCTTCCCATCGTGTTCGATCTCCACGACGACGTTTTCGGTCTCCGTCGTCGTTCCACGGGCGATCTCGAAGGGAACGTCGAGCGACAGCGAGACGGTGTCGAAACGCGTCCTCATAGCTCTTCCACCAACCGATCAGCGCCGTTTCGGATCGGATCGACAGCCGGTGCGTCGATGGCCGATTCGAACGACTCGATGGCCTCACCGGCCGTACCGCTATCGAGTCCGTGCGTGTTCAACGCTCCGCCCAGAAGCGACGTGGGCGCGACCGGGTCGGCGAGGTCGACGTATAGCTCCGTGATCCGTTCCGGCTCCGTGATCGGGAACGATTCGTACCCGTGGATCCGCTCGCGCCCCGCCTCGTGACAGAGCACGAGATGGTCCGGCTGGGCGCCGTGGAGGATACCACAGGTGACGGCCGAGTAGGCCGGATGGACGATCGATCCCTGCCCCTCGACGAAGAGATACTCGTGGTCGTCGGCCCGCTCCCGCACCAGCCGCTCTGTGGCGCCGGCGGTGAAATCGCTGATCGTCCGATCGATCGGGATCCCCCCACCGTCGATCATGATGCCGGTCTGGCCGGTCGGGACGAAGCCGGCATCGAGCCCGGCCTCGCGAGCCGACTCGACGAGCTCGAGCGTCGTCGTCATCTTGCCGCTCGAACAGTCGGTGCCGACCGTCAAGACGATCTCACAGTCGAGGTTACGGGCGATCCCCTCAGCGACGGTGAGATCGTCGGGCGGATCTCGGACGTCGCGCAACTCGACGCCGTATTCCGCCGCGAGGCCGGCGAGCTCTTCGTCGTCGTTGAGGAAGTAATGAAGCCCCGAGACGACGTCCGCACCGCGTTCGATCGCGCCCCGAACGTCCGGACGCCACGACTCCTCAAAGCCGCCGCCGATCGGGGCGATACCGATATAGAGCGCGTCGAACGCCGGGGCGTCGGAAACGCCTTCGACGATTGGAACGTCGGCCGCCTCGATATCGGGGAGGTGGTCGCCGACCGTCGTTCCCGCGGCGTCACGATCGAGGACGGCGACGACGTCCTGCTCGCCGTACCGCAGGACGCCGACTGCGGTCTTGGCGCGATCGGGGAACTTCTCGTGGGCGAGGATTGCGATACGCATGGTCGCACCGAGACGTTCGTGGGTAATAAAAACACCACAGCGATCGCGGCCTCGATCCGTCTCAGATCCCGTAGAGTCGAACCGACCAGAAGTCCTCGAAGGCATCCGAAAGCGCTGCCTTCGGTTTTCCCGTCGCGTCGACCGCGGCGGTCGTGTCGGCGTCGAACCGGCCGATCAACCGGCGGTCGCCGACGACGTACAGCCGGTCGGCACCGATATCGTCGAGTGCGGCGTGACATTTCTCGACGTGCTCGTCGATCTGTTCGTCGCGAATGCGCTCGAACCGCGACTGGGAGAACCCGCCCTTCGAGTGGTCGCTCTTGACGTCGCTTTGGAACCCCTCGAAGGAGACGCGCTCGTCTCCCTCGTAGACGCCGACAGCGAACGTATTAGAGCGGACCAACGCGAGCGCGAACCGACCGGTCGGTCGGACCCACGATCGATCTATCTCCGGGGTCGCCGAGTACTCACAGAACGGTTCGGGGGCGACCGGCGGCCGGAGCGCGACGGAGAGTAGCCCGGCGTCGTCGGCGAAGACGAGACAGGGTTCGGCGCGCGAAACGAGCGTGGCTCTGTCGCCGAGCAGCTCCCGGAGCTCGTCGGGTACGGTGCCGTCGACGAAGGCCGTCAACACGCTCTCGGGATCGCCCTCAAAAGAATTCAGCCGCGAGAGAACCGACTCGACGCGCCGACCGCGGAGCGTCTCTTCGCGACGAAAGCCGACCTCGGGATCCTCCGACTCGGCCTCGAGCCGCCCCTCGAGATCCGCGATCCGGTCCTCGAGACGGTTGATACGCTCCTCGGCGGTCTGTTTCGCGCTGACGGCGTCGGCACGGCGCTCGCTTTCGGCTTCGAGGCGAGCATCGATTCTGTCCCGTTCTTCGGTGAGTTCCTCGATCCGTTCTTTCAGTTCCGTTCGGCCGAGGAGATCATCGAGCATCGCCGGACCGACGGGCGGGGGAGTCTAAAATCCAGTGGGGTTCTCAGTACCGAACTCGAGGAGTTGTCTGGCGCGGTCGGCTTTCGCGAGTAACACTTCTTGAAGCGTCGGCGGGTTATCGACCGGCGTCGCCGAGAGGATTTGCTTCGGGAGCGCAAGCGTTCGCCCGGGTATATCCTCGGCCCCGTGTACCGCGAGATGCGTCGACCCGATTTTCATGACCAACGGGCCGGAGTCCGACTCGTATAACGTTTCGTTGACCTGCTCGTGGTGGGTTCGGTGTATCGCCGCACGGTCCCCGTCGTACGGCTCGACGTAGAGCCGTCCGAGGTAGTATCCGCTTGAGAACTGTTCGAACATGCCGCTAAACCCATGTTAACATGCGACATATATAAACGTTGCCGGGAGATCGAACGTCGAGCAGGTCGCTGCCGATCGAGACGAGAGTAGAAGGGCTTTTGAACTCTTTCAGACGGTTACAGTAGGTCTGAACTGCGGTGAACGGTTCGAACGGTACTTGGCTTTTATACCTGACAGCGCCGAATCCGGAGCCGTATGAGACGGATCGCGGTCGGCATCGGTGTCATCGTTCTTTTCGCCGTCCTCGTCGGGTCGCTCACTATCGGCGTCGCAGCGGCCGAAAGCAGCGACGACGAGACGGACGCCTCGTTCGGCGCCGAAATCTCATCGTTCATGCAGGCCAGCGATACCGAAACGGCCGGGGAAATCGACGACGGAGTGTTCGACGCCGCGATGAACCGATCGGCCGACCCCGAGCAGCGCCGGGGCCTCGTCGAGAACCGGACCGACCGGCTCGAGGAGCGGAACCGCGAGCTGCGCGCACAGCGTGAGAAGGTGGATGAGGAGCGGAACGTGCGATCCCACGCCATCGCGACACGGATCGCCGTCGGTGCGAGCGGTCTCGAGCGGGCGGCAAACAGGACCGAAAGGGCGGCACGGGAGACCGGAACGGACCCCGGACGGATCGGAACCATCCGATCGAGCGCGCGCGAACTCCGCGGCCCGAACGTCGTGAGACTCACACCCGGCGTCGCCGGACCGCCCGGTGAGAGCGTTCGTGGACCTCCCGAAGCGGGTCCGCCCGACAACCACTCAACCGGAGAGCGTCCGGAGACGCCGGAACCGGCGGCTAACCGTTCCGGGGTCGCAGAGGGAAACGAGAGTGGGAGTTCACCCGAGGAGGGAAGCGCCGGTGAGCGCTCCGAGTCGGCGAACGAAAGCGACGATCAGGGGGATTCAGGACCGCCGGACGAGCCGAACGGTGAGGACCGCTCCGATGAATCGGGCAGTGAAGAATCTGGATCCGACTCGAACGGAGGTGGGGACGATCCCCCAAGCGATGACGGATCCGGAGAGCGAGACCGGGACGATACGGACGGATCTGACGATAACGGCCCGCCTGAGGGCTCAGGCAGCGATTCGAGCGATCGTGGGCAGTAACGTTCCGTCGCGTTATGCTTTTTCGTTCTCGGATCCTATCGACGCCCAATGGACTCCGCGGCACTTCTAGATCTCCTCGGGAACGAAAACCGCAGACGGATCCTGCGGCTGTTGTCGCGGAAACCCTGTTATGTCACCGAGATCAGCGAGTATCTCGGCGTCAGTCCGAAGGCCGTCATCGATCACCTTCGAAAACTCGAGGACGCGGGGCTGGTCGAGTCCCACGTCGACGACGGCCGACGCAAGTACTTCTCGATCGCGCGGAATCTCCGCCTCGAGGTGAACGTTTCACCCTACGAGTTCGGGACGAAAAGCGCCTATTCGGCCTCGCCGAACCTCGATATCACGTCCTGGCGGCACGTTTCGCTTCATATCGGCCGAGATAGCGGCCGCGCCATCACGGACCGAAACAGCGAGGGGGAAGCGCCCGCTAGCGACGACGGAACTGCGATGGGCTCCGAGGGGGACACACTGCCGAACCTCGCCGATCTCGCGTCCGATCTCGAAGAGTTCGAGCGACTCGAAAACGAGCTCTCGATGGCCCAGCGGTGGGTCCAAGGTCGACTGACGGAGACCCTCGATCGGATCAGCGCCCACTTCGAGGGCGTCGACGGCCGGTTTTACGGTGATCTGCTCCGGGGGCTGACGGACGGCCCCGCGACGGCGGAGGAGTTGTCCGGTCGCGTCGACGCGCCGCCGGACGTGGTGACCGACGCACTCGAGGGGCTTTCGGCTCACGGCGTCGTCGAACGGCGGGACGACCACTGGGTGCTTCTCACCGAAGAATCGTGATCGGAACCGGGAGGCGCCGCGGACCGTTAGATATCTCGCGTCAGCCCGTCGCGTAGATCCCGGCCGAAGTAGGTACCGAGCCCGCCGACGACGGCTCCGAGAGCGCCAGCGAGTACCGCGAGCGAAACGCCGAACCCGCCGAGGAACGCGACGACAGCGAAATCCAACAGCGTGCTCGAAGCGGCGGCGATCCCGCCCGCGAGCGCGGTCTCGGCGTAGCGGCGTTCCTCGACCACCAGACCGAACAGGAACGTCGCGAGAAAGACGCCCAGCAGGCCGGCGCCGGGGATCGGGATGAACGTGCTCGCCGCGAACAACCCCCCGACCGACAACAGCAGCGCCGCGAGGAACGATCGCGGCGAAAACAGTTCCCCGGCACGGGTCGAGACGCGGCTCCTGAGGCCGTCGCGTTCCGCGTCGGGCTTCGTTTCCTCCGTTCGACCGGCGACGTCGTCGAGTTCGAACTCCGCCGTGAACTCCCCATCGGAGCGATCACGCGTCCGGGTCCGATCGCGGCTCATATCCGGGATATGTGGGCGAGCGGTATCGGTCTTTCCCAGTAACGAGCGTATCGGGAGACGGTCGCCGTGAAATCTCAGGTGGGAGGGGAGGCAGGTGGTCGAATTTGACGGTCCGGTCTCGGGTGTTGGATACTCACCAGCCGAAGCGACGTCAGATACCGTGAGCGATCCGTTCGCCGATGTCCAGCCCGTTTCTGAGCGCCGCATGAAGCCGTCCCTCGCCGGCGACCCAGTCGCCGAGACAGTAGAGGTTCGCCGCTTCGGCCGACGACAGCGGTCCGCGTCGGACACCGGATTCGGGGAGGGCGTACAGCCAGCCCTGATGATCGCTCCACTCGGGCGACCGGAGCCGATCGTCGCCGACGATATCCGCGGCGTGTTGCGCCAGCGCCGCCACGTTCCCCACCGGGTCGTCGTCGTAACGGGCACTCGACCATTCGTCGTTGGCCTGCACGACGAACAGCGACTCGCCGTCGGGGACGTGGCCAGGTTTGCACTCCTCGCGGGAGATCCATCCGACAGTGTGTTCTTTGTCGGTGTTCACGAGCCCGTAATACGGGCGGTCGACCTCGAAGGGATAATGCAGGACCGCCGTCCAGATCGTCCGATAAGGGACCTCCGAGACCGCCCCTTCGAGTCGCTCACGGCGCGGATCGTCCCATTCGGCCTCGGAGAGGAGCGTCGCCGTCTGTGGTGCCGGCGGGTTCAAAAGGAGGGCGTCGAACGGTCCCCACGAACCGCCGTCGGTGTCGACGAGCGCCCATCCCCCGTCGGTCCGGCGGATCGTCTCGACACGGGTTCGGTGAGTGACCGTAGCGTCAGTTCGACCGAACAGGCGCTTTGCGATCTGGGTGAGGCCGCTCCGGTAGCTCCATTTGTGTTCGTCGGCTGCCCGTCCCGGCGAGACGGCCCCGGACTCGTCGAACGTGTAGATCGGCTCGGCGGCGTCGACGAGGCCGTCGTCGTCGAGCGTCTCGGTCACGAGTTCGACGACCCGATCGTCGTCGGATTTGAGATAGTTCGCCCCGTAGTCGTAGACGAGTTCGTCGTGTCGACGGGTCGCGGCCCGTCCACAGACGCCGCCGGATTTCTCGAGTACGGTGATCTCGGCGTCCGGGAGCGTCGAATCCAGCACGAACGTCGCCGCCGCCGCGGCCGCGCCCGCGCCGACGATACCGATAGTGGGCATACACGCGGCTACGGCGCGTCCCTACTAAAACACGGGTTTCCCAGCAGTCTGGTGAGCGTCGGCTACGTTTCAACGACGGACTGCAGCAGCTTCGATTGGGCGGCCGAGAGGTGACCCCTGAGCGTCGCGGAGTTGATATCGAGCGCGTCGGCGACCTCGCCGGCGTTTGCGCCCTTCGGGTGCTCGAAGTACCCCATCGAGTAGGCCGTCTCGAGGACCTCCCGCTGACGGTCCGTGAGCCGCCCACGGTCGACGACGACGGTATCCCGCTCGGTGGGGTCGCCCGACTGGACCAGATGCTCGAGGCTGAGATCGCCGAACTCCTCGCGCAGTGTCGTAACTATCTGTTGAAGCGTTTCGACGTCGGCGGGACGGAACACGACGCGTAACCTGCCGTCTTCGGCGTGGATGTCGACGACCGGACAGCCGAACGACTCGATCCGTTCACAGAAACACGGCTCCGAGGGGTCGCGCTCGAAGCGATAGACGCTGTATCGATCGTCGCCGAACACCTCCGTCGTCCCCTCCGGCGTCGGCGCGTCGGCGTCGAGTTCGAACTCTTCGATGGCCCGGCCGGTGCTGTTGGTCTTTTGCACCGAGTCGATCCGTTCGCTCGTCTCGGCCGAAGCGTCCGCGACCGGGCACTCGCCCGGCGAATCGATGCTGATGGCCGCTTCGAGTCCCATACTGGGACTCGGGAGTAGTCTGACTTCCTTTTGTACCTCGTTCTCAATAGCCGGGAAATGCAACCGGATTATATACGTTTTGTGAAAATCGGGGTTTAAGTTACAGCCGATAGCGTCGTCAGTAGTATTATCGATCGAGATCGTCTCGGAAGGACTATCGATCGGTCCGGTGGCACTGTTCGCGCTCGCGGCGGATCCCATCCGATAAGAGCACATCAGAGAACACCCCCAGATCGGAGACTACGTGATCCGGCTCGAACGGGTTCGGCGTCGCGCCCTCGTCGGCGAGCCAGACCGACCGTATCCCGGCGGCGTTCGCGCCGGCGATATCAGAACGCAGCGAGTTGCCGATATAATAGCTCCGGTCGGGACGGACCGAAAGCGCCGAGAGGGCGGCCTCGAACGGTTCGGGGCTCGGCTTCGCCGGCGTGTCGTAGCCCGCGTGTACGACGACATCGAAGACCCCTCCGAGTCCGATCGTCTCGAGTTTCTGTGCCTGCATCTCCGGGGCACCGTTCGTTACCAACCCGATTGGGAGACCGGAACACGCCGAAAGGACGGCATCGACACCCGGGAGCCGTTCGACGTTTCTGTGGTCGCGCTCTTCGGCGTAGGCCCGTGCGACCTCTCGGCCGGCGTCGGGATCGCGTCCCTTTTCTGCCGCGATCGCGGCGAAACACCGCTCGCGGAGGTCCTGCATCGACTCACTCGCCTCGAGAAACTCCGGATACCGGCCGTAGTACTCCTCGGCGGCGATGAACGGCTCCAGTTCCGTCCGCTCGAAGGCGGCCGAGAGCAGCGCTCCGCCGGAGCGTCGGTACCGACAGAGCGTGTCGTCGAGATCGAAGAGGACTGCGTCGGGCGCCATACCGAACGGTTCGTCGGCGACGGACAAATATCGTGCGGCGGCTCACCGATGCCGTTCGAGGAACGCACCGAACCGCGAGAGTCCTTCCTCGAGTTCCGCCCGCGGAAGTCCGAATCCGATCCGAACCCACTCGGGGAGGTCGAACGCCTCCCCGGGCGCGAGGACGACCGACTCCGATTCGACGAGACTTCGACAGAGCGACTCGCCGCCGGCAAAGCCCTCGGGCACCTCGAGGAAGGCGTTGACGCCGCAGTCGGGGTCGGACCATCCCAGACCGTACTCCTCGAGGAACGACTCGAGGACGGCGCGGTTCTCGGCGACGTGATCGCGGTTCTCCGCGAGGATAGAGTCCCGGCTATCGAAGGCCTGTCTCGCGACGTGGTGGCCGATCTTCGGCGGCGAAATCGTCGTGTAATCTTTCCAGTGTGCGGCGGCCGAGACGACCGCGGGGGGACCACAGAGCCAGCCGAACCGCAGCCCGGCGAGCCCGAACGCCTTCGAGACGCCGCCCGTCGAGATCCCGTAGCGGCCGAAACTCGAGACCGGCTCGAAGGGGTCGTCGGCCAACAGTCGGTAGACCTCATCACAGAGCAGATAGGTTCCGTTGTCCACACAGTGGTCGTATATCGCCCGCATCGTCGGTTCGTCGTGGTAGCGTCCGGTTGGGTTGTTCGGGTTGACGACCACGACGACGTCGGTGTCGGGACGGAGCGCGCCGGTGACGGCATCGGGATCGAGCGTCCACCCGGGATCGAGCGGCACGCGGGTCACGTCACAGAGCGCCTCGGGGAGGCCGGTTAGCGAACCGTAGGTCGGCGTCACGACGACGGCGTGTGTCTCGGCGAGCGTCAACAGCGCCAGCAGGTTCGCCTCCTGTGTCCCACACGTAAACAGCGTTTCTTCGGCGTCACGGCCATGCATCGAACCCAGTTCGGCCCTGAATTCGGGATCCCCCGCGGTCGGGACGACGTAGCCGAGATCGTCGGGTTCGGTGTCGAAGCGATCGACCGAGAGCGATCGAACGCCGCTCTCGGCGAGCATCACGTCGGCGTCGGCTTCGACCTCGGCGAACCACCGCTCGAGCGCGAAGGGAGCGATCCGCATACTCGCCCGAGGGATGGCGCCCTAATAGTGGTTGCCGTCGTAGCTTCCGAGGGGAACGACGGAGGGGGTGATCCATCGAGGGGGAACCGACGGGAGGTGTTTAACGCTCGGCCGACAACGGATCGTATGCGCGAGTTGGTCTTCGAGTTGAACTACCGTCCCGGATGGAACCCGGTGGCGGACGCGCTCATCGAAAATCCGGAGGCGACCGTCCGTTCGCTCTCGTGTCACGTCACCGCCGAGGATCTGCGACGGGTCGACAACATCGAGGGGCCGACGGCGGCACTCGAGGCACTCGAGACTGCCTACGTCTCCGCCGAGTACTTTCCGGACTGTCTCGTCACCGACGACTGCGGGGCGAGTTCGGAGACTCGGGTCCTTGAGCGAACCGACGGCTCGCGCGTGATATACTGCGTGTGGAACCGGGCGGAGCGCTGTACGTCGATCCCGCATCTCGCCTTGGAACATCTGGGTGAGGGGCTGCTCTTCGAGACCCGACAGCAGGGAGATCGCTACACGTGGCGGATCGTCCTCGCCGGCGCGGAGACGGTCGGCTCGTTCGCCGACGCGCTCCGGACGGCGGTCGACGGCGTCGGCGGGATCGAACTGCTCCGGCTGACCGACCGCACGCCCGGCGGCGCCATCGACGTTTCCGAACCCGAGTCGATCCCCGAGACACAGCGACGGGCGCTGCACGCGGCTGTCGAACACGGCTACTACGAGACGCCCCGGGAGATCGAACTCTCGGAACTCGCCGAGCGTCTCGCCGTTCCACGGTCGACGCTCTCGTATCGGCTCCGGCGGGCCGAAGCCGAACTCGCCGAACGGTTCGTCGCGGCCGACACGTCACTCGACTCGTTCGGCGCCGACCGATAGCGGCGTTCGACCATCAGCGTTGGCACACGCCGAACAACCGCTATCCCTGTGGGAGGCGAAAAGCGGATCAATGACTCCACCCGCCGACCACGACGGATCGTCCTCGGCTGACGATGTCCGGACCCACCAGTTCGACATCCCGGATATGGACTGTGCGTCGTGTGTCTCGAAGGTGGAAAAAAGCGTCGAGAAACTCGATGGTGTCGTCGGGATCGACGCGAGTCCGGCGACCGGGGCGCTCCTCGTGGAGTGCGGCGCGGACGTCTCCGCGGCGGCGGTTCGAGATCGGATCGAAGCCGCCGGATACGCGATCGGATCCGACGAAACGACCACGACGTTTGCCGTCCCGGAGATGGACTGTGCGTCGTGTGCAAAAAAGGTCGAACGCGCGCTATCGAACACCGACGGGGTCGTAGAGATCGAAACCCAGCCGACCGCAGGTCAGGTGACTGTCACCCACGACAGCGAGGTTTCGCCGGATGTCCTCGTCTCCCGAATCGCCGCCTCGGGATACGACGCGACCACGGTCGAGGAGGAGCGACGGTTCGGGACGAAACGGGATATCTGGCGAAGCAGACGTGGAGCCACTACTCTCGTTGGCGCCGTCCTCGTTGTGACCGGGATGGTGCTGTCGTTTGCCGTTCCCGACGTCGATCCCTTCCTCTTTCAGTTCGCCGACCGGACGTTCAACGCCAGTCACGCCATCTTTATTACGAGCGCCGCGCTGGCGGGTGCGCCGATCGTCCGGAACGGCTACTACTCCGCGCGCAATTTCAGTCTCGACATCGACTTCCTGATGACCGCCGGAATCGTCGGGTCGGTGCTCACGCATCACCCTTTCGAGGGCGCGATGCTCGCGGTGCTTTTCAGCGTCGCCCAACTCCTCGAGCGGTACTCGATGGACAGAGCCCGCGGCTCGCTGCGCGAACTCATGGAACTGTCGCCCGACACCGCGACGGTTCGGCGGGGCGGGGAAACCGAGACGGTCCCGGCGAGTCGGGTTTCGGTCAGGGAGACGGTCGTCGTCCGTCCGGGCGAGAAGATACCGCTCGATGGCGTCGTCACGGAGGGACAAAGCGCCGTCAATCAGGCGCCGATCACGGGCGAAAGCGTCCCCGTCGAAAAAGCCGAGGGCGGGGAAGTCTACGCCGGGACGATCAACGAGGACGGCTATCTCGAAATCGAGGTGACGAGCGAGGCCTCGGAGTCGACGATCGCACGGATCGTCCGGATGGTCGAGGCTGCCCAGCGTGAAAAGACCGACAGGGAGCAGTACGTCGACCGCCTGGCGGGAGTCTACACGCCGGTCGTCGTGACCGCGGCGGTGCTTGTAACCCTCGTGCCGCCGCTCGCTTTCGGCGGCGCCTGGAGCACGTGGTTCCTCCGGGGGTTGACCCTCCTCGTCATCGCCTGTCCGTGTGCGTTCGTCATCTCCACGCCGGTCAGCATCGTTTCGGGGATCACGAGCGCGGCGAGAAACGGCGTTCTAATAAAGAGCGGCAGAGATCTCGAGGCGGCCGGCGATGTCGACGTCGTCGCCCTGGATAAGACCGGCACGGTGACGACCGGCGAACTCGCTGTGACCGACGTCGTCGCGGTCGACGGCGCGACCGAAACGGAGCTTCTTCGACGGGCGAGTACGCTCGAACGACGCAGTGAACACCCGATCGGTGAGGCGATCGTCAAGCGGGCGGGCGAACTGGATCTCGACGGCGACGGATCGATCGAGAACTTCAGAGCGATCCCCGGAAAGGGGATCGCCGCGGATCTCGACGGCGTCGCCCACTTCGTCGGGAACCCCGGCCTGTTCTCGGAACTGGGCTTCGAGTTGCGGAGCGATGTCCGGCGAACCGACGGCGGCGAGACGATCGGAACTTCCCCGAGAGACACCGGGGCGAACGACGGGTACGAGACCGTCCGTTCGGCGGTCGACCGGCTCGAACGGGAGGGGAAATCAGTCGTTGTGGTCGGGACGAACGAACGGCTGTACGGCGCTATCGCCGTCGCCGACGAGCCGCGGCCGACCGCCCAGTGGACGGTTTCGAAGCTCAAATCGCAGGGGATCCACGTAGTGATGTTGACGGGTGACAACGCCGGGGTCGCCCGATCGATCGCCGACGACGTCGGGATCGACGAGTATCACGCCGAACTGTTGCCCGACGAGAAGCTGGCGAAGATCAGAGCGCTCGAAGCCGAACACGGGGCCGTCGCGATGGTGGGTGACGGCATCAACGACGCGCCGGCGCTCGCGACCGCGACCGTCGGGATTGCGATGGGGGCCGCCGGGACGGATACGGCCATCGAGACCGCCGATATCGCGCTGATGGGCGACGACCTGACGCGGCTCCCGTACCTCCATCGGCTCTCGCGGACGGCAAACGGGGTCATCCGGCAGAACATCTGGTCGAGCCTCGGCGTCAAGGCGATCCTCGCGATCGGCGCACCGTTCGGCGTCGTGACGATCGTCCACGCGGTCGTGATCGGTGATATGGGGATGAGTCTGGCCGTGACGGGCAACGCGATGCGGCTTTCGGACGTCACCCCGGAGACGCCCGACGGACCGGGCGAAAGATAGCGATCTCTCGACTACCGATCTTCGCGCTCTCTGAGCCGCTGTCGCGTGAACTGCGGTTTACCGGAGATGCTCTTTTTCCGGCTCCGGAAGGACCGCCACAGCATGAGCGCGAGCGGAACCGCGAAAGCGAGCGCGACGGCGGTGGCCTCGAGCGTCGCGAAGGCGTACAGCACGGACGCAGAGATCGCCGTCGTCGCCAAGAGCGCGCCGAGGACGATCCGTTTCGCCAGCCGATCGAACGTCTCCTCTTCGGCGTCGAACTCGACTTTGAGGGTGACGTTACCGCGGTCGAGATCGTCGAGCGTCGACTCCAGCTTCGGCGGCACGCGAACCAACGACCGACTGAGATCGCGGACCTCGCCGGCCCGTTCGGTGACGTAATCGCGCACGCCCTCCTCGATGTACCCCTGTTCGCGGAGATAGTCGGTCGCCACGGCGATGAAATCGAAATCCGGATCGAGCGTGACACAGACCCCCTCGACGACGGTCGCCACCCGCAGCACCAACGCGAGGTTCGGCGGCAGCCGCAAGGGGAACTCGTAGATCGTGTCCTCGACCTGCTGGATGATCTGGTTGATGCGGTACTGCTCGATATCCTCGCCGCGGGCGTCGGCGATCGCCAACTCCATGATGTTCGACATAACGTCCCGATCGGCCTCGGGGCTCAGCGTTCCCATCTCGATGAGCGTATCGAGGATCGCGTCGGTGTCTCTGGCCGCGACGGCCATATAGAACTCGATGATCTTCTGTTGAATGAACGGATCGACCCGGCCGGACATCCCGAAGTCATAGAAGACGAGCGTTCCGTCGTCCCGAACTGCGAGGTTCCCCGGATGTGGATCGGCGTGGAAGATGCCGTCCTGTACGATCATCTTGAGGTAGGTCCGCTGGAGCGTCTCCGCGAGGTCGCTCCGATCGAGCCCCAAATCGTCGAGATTCTCGATCTCGGAGATCTTCGTCCCCTCGACGTACTCCATGGTCAACACCTGATCGCTCGACAGTTCGGGGATCGCCCCGGGCACCCGAACCCGGTCGTCGTCGGCAAAGTTCTCGCCGATCTCGACGAGCATCCGACGTTCGCGCTCGTAATCCATCTCCTCTTTGATCGTCTTCTCGAACTCGTCGACGATCGTCTCGAGCGAAAACGAGCGAGCCTCGCCGACGAACCGCATCAGGACCGGCAACGACCACCGGACCACACGGAGATCGGCCTCCACGAGCGGTTCGATACCCGGTCGGCGGACCTTGACGGCCACCTTCCGATCGTCGAGGTGGGCGATGTACACCTGCCCGAGGCTCGCACCGCTTATCGCCTCCGTATCGAACCGATCGAAGACCTCATCGACCGGGCCGATGTCGGCCTCGATTACCTCGCGGGCCGCCGTCCATTCGGCCGGCGGGACGTCGTCCTGAAGCCGTTCGAACTCCTCGATGTACTCCGGCGGCAACACGTCGGGGCGCGTCGAAAGCAGCTGGCCGAGCTTGATGAACGTCGGCCCGAGAGTTAGAAGGGAGTTCAGAAGCGACCGAGCGCGTTTGCGGCGGGTTTCGGGCGAGACCTGTCGGCTCGCACCGAAGAACAGAAACCGGTTTTTGTCCCGAGCGTAGGACAAAAGCAGCGGGAGGAACTGGTAGGCGACGACAACGAACCGTCGATAGGAGCGGAACACTACCGTTTCACCCCCGGCGGAACTGACAACGGAGGTCGAAAGACGGAGGTACGACTCATCGGTTCGGCGAGGGTCCCGTCACGAGATCGGAACCTGCTCGCCGCCGTCGGCGTCCGATTTCGGCAGCGTCAGCGTGAGTACGCCCCGCTCGATCGACCCCTCGGCGTCGGCCCCGGTCGCGTCCGGCGGCAAGGGGAGATCGGTGTCCAAAAAGAGCGCCCGCTTCTCGGCGATGTAACTGAACTCCCTCGGGACGGCCTTCTCCTTGCGGGCCTCGATCCGGAGCCGTCCCCCCTCGAGCGTCACGTCGACCGTCTCGGCCGTCGCGCCGGGGAGGTCAACGACGAGCAGGTACGACTCGTCGTCCTCCAAGAGATCGGCAAAGACCGTCTCCGGAAGCTCACTCAGCGCGTCGCGCAGTTGCATACGATACGATAGGGGCGCTGTCGCGTTAAAAGCCCCGGTGGCGGCGAGTTCGAGACGGGAGGTCGAGCTACCTCCGAGCGTCGGATCGCCGTGCCGGCGACTACGACGGTCGGTTCTGGGTGTTCCCGGTGACGTCGCCCTCGTAGACGACCCCGCGCTCGCCGTCGAGCGTGACAACGTCTCCGTCCTCGACGTCGGGTGGAAGGGTCACCCCGGCGAGCATCGGCACGCCGAGTTCGCGGGCGACGATCGCAGGATAGCCGGTTAGCCCCGACTCGGCGGCGACGATACCGGCGATACCGGAGACGTCACCCTCGAACTCGTCATCGAAGCCGGGCGGAAGGACGACGATCGAGCCGTCCGGAATCGCACCGAGATCACCGTCACTCGTCCGGGCGATCGGCGCGGCGACCTGCCCGGTGACGACCGTCCGACCGGTTGCGACCGTCTCGGCGACGACGTGAACCTTCAGGGTGTTGGTCACGTCGGTCTCGGGGAGATCGTTCATCATCCCCGCGAGGACGACGATGGTGTCGCCGCTTTCGGCGACGCCGGCCTCGATCGCGCTTTCGACGGCGGTTCGGAGGATCGCGTCCATATCGGCCGCATACGTCGCGTACCTGGCGTCGACACCCCACGTGACGGCCAGCTGTCTCCGGACGCGGTCGTTCGGCGTCGCGGCGACGATCGGGACCGACGGTCGGAACTTCGCGGCCTTTCGGGCCGTATACCCGGACTCCGAGAGACAGACGATCGCCGTCGCGTTCACGTCGCCCGCGAGATAGCGAGCCGACCGCGCGACGGCGTCTGTCCGAACGCCCTCCTCCGCGGGCGCCACCCGGCTGTCGCGCGTTTCGGCGTACTCGCCGCTGTCCTCGATCCGATCGACGATGGTCGCCATCGTCTCGACGGTTTCGACCGGATAATCGCCGATGGCAGTCTCCCCCGAGAGCATCACCGCGTCGGTGCCATCGAATACCGCGTTGGCGACGTCGGAGGCCTCGGCGCGCGTTGGCCGCCGCGAAGAGACCATCGAATCCAGCATCTCAGTCGCGGTGATGACGGGGACGCCGGCCTCGACACACCGATGGATGATCCGCTTTTGAATGACCGGAACGTCCTCTAACGGACACTCGACGCCGAGATCGCCGCGGGCGATCATGACGCCGTCGGCGGCGTCGATGATCTCGCCGATGTTCTCGACGGCCGCCGAGCGCTCGATCTTCGCGACGATCGCGGTGTCATCGGCGTCGAATTCGTTTAGAACGTCCGCGATCTCGTAGATGTCCTCGTCGTCGCGGACGAAGGAAGCCGCGACGAGGTCGAGACCGTTTTCGGCGGCAAGTTTGAGGTTCTTCCGATCGACGTCGCCGACGAGATCGAGATCGAGATCGACGTCACGGGTGGTCACGCCGGCCCGCGACGCGAGCGTTCCACCGGACTCGACGCGGGCGTAGACGACATCGCCCTCGACACGGTCGACGGTCGTTTCGATGCGGCCGTCGTCGAGGAGGACGGTGTCACCGGGGCCGACGGCGGCGATCGAATCCGTGATACCGATCGACTCGGGTGAGACTGTCGTTCCCTCGCTGAACCGGACGAGTGAACCGGCTTCGAGTTCGACCGAACTGTCGGTTTCGGCCGTCCGGACCTCCGGTCCGCGGAGATCGAGCATGGTCGCGAGCGGCTTGTCGGTCGCGCTGTCGACCGCGCTGACGTGTTCGGCGAGTTCGGCCCGGCTTTCGACGCTCCCGTGGCTGGCGTTCAATCGCGCGACGGACATCCCCGCGTCCGCGAGCCGGCGGATCGTCACTCGATCCGCGGAGGCGGGACCGAGCGTACAGACGATCTTGACGTTTCGCATACCTCCCATCGACAGAGGGGATATAAAAACCCGATGACCCGGGGAGAGCGGCTGCCCCGAGGGCCCAACGGCGCCTATCGTGGGACTCGTATTAGTGGACGAAATCAAACGGAACTGAACTCATCAGTGCGCGACCGCTCGTTCCCTCGAGCGGCCCCGTCTCAGTGGGTCTTGTGTCCGTTCGGTTGTCCGTTAGTATCAGCGGGGATAGCGCTTAACCTCCCTCGCGTAGAAACGACAGGTATGCTCCACGCTGAAGGCCCACTGCTCACCGTCGACGTCGGCGAACGAACGGCGACACGGACCGATATCGACGACCTCTTAGAGGAGTTCGTCGGCGGGCGGGCGCTCGCGACCGCACTCGCCCACGATCGGATCCCGTTCGACGCCGACCCGCTCGGTCCCGAGAACCGAGCGTACCTGTCGACGGGGCCGCTCCAACAGTCGAACATGTCCTTCACCGGGCGGATGAACATGACCGGGCTCTCGCCGCTGACCGACGGGCTGGTCTCGACGAACGCCGGGGGATACCTCTCGCGGGAGTTCACCGGGACCGGGATCTCGGCGCTCGAGTTGGTCGGACAGAGCGACGAGCCGCTCTTGATCCACGTCACCGACGAAGGTGTCGAGTTCGAGGAAGTGCCGGAGCTTACCGATGCGCTCGTCCCCGAAGTCTCCGAGCACGTCGCCGAAACGCGGGATCTCGGCCCAGAAAACTGTCTCACAATCGGGCCTGCCGGCGAGAACCTCGTCCGGTTCGCCTCGGTGATGACGTACAACTCCCGGGCGTTCGGCCGCGGCGGGTTGGGTGCGGTACTCGGATCGAAGAACGTCAAGGGCGTCACCTTCTCGGGCGAGGTCGAGCCCTCGATCGAGATTCCGAACCCCCCAGAGATGGATATCCACCGCGAGGCGGCGACGTCGGACGACATCCGGAAACGACAGGGAACGACCGCCGGGACGAGGCTCAAAAACGAGAAGTTCTCGCTGCCGACCCGGTATTTCAGCGAAATGAGCTTCGAGGAGATCGACTCGATCGACGGCGACGCCGTCGAGGCGAAAAAGTACAAGAAAGGCTCGTGTTCGGCCTGTGCCTTCGCCTGTAAGCTCCCGCTTCGCGACGAGGAGACGGGCTTCGAGACCGAGGGACCGGAGTTCGAGACGCTGTACTCGTTCGGTTCGAACCACGGAGTCGGCGACCTCCTCGACATCATGAAGGCCAACGAGCTCTGTGACACCCTCGGGATGGACACGGTGTCGGCGGGCGTCACTGTGGCCGCCTACCTGGCGAGCGAAGACGAGTTCGGGAACGCCGAGCTCGCCCAGGAGGTCACCGAGAAGATCGCCTACCGCGAGGGGATCGGCGACACCCTCGCTGAGGGGGTCGATCGCTGTCACGACGAGCTCGGCGTCGAGAACTGGTCCGTCAAGGGGCTGGAGTTCGCCGCCCACGACGGCCGCGTCATCCAGGGCCAGGGGCTCTCGTATGCGGTCGCCAACCGCGGCGCCGACCACATGTACTCGGTCATGCTCAGACTCGAGTACGGCGGCGAGATCGATCCGAAGGGTACGCTCGGAAAAGCCGATATCCTCGTCGAATACGAAGACCGCGCTGCCTTCCGGGATACGGGGGTCGTCTGTGCGTTCGGCGACGGCTACGTGACCGACGAGTATCTGGCACAGCTCTTTGAGGCCGACTTCGAGGAACTGCTCTCGGTCGGCGCCGAAACGGTCCTCCGTGAGCGACATTTCAACAACCAGCGCGGCTTCGATCTGTCGGACGACGACGCGCTACCCTACGAGCTACCCGACCTGAAGGCGGCGATCCAGGAGTATTACGCGGCCCGAGGGTGGAACGAAGACGGAACCGTCCCCGAGGGAGTTGTCGAATCGGTCGCGAGCACGGCGGCGGACTGATCCGACGGACCCGTGCTCAAAACTCGATGAACACCGACCCGCGCTCGGTTATTCGCGTGTCCTCGCGCGCCGTGAACGCCTCGTGGAGCTGATCGTAGCTCTCTTCGAGCGCCTGGACGACTACCTTCGTCTCCGAGACGATCGGCATGAAGTTGGTGTCGCCGCCCCACCGCGGGACGAGATGCGTATGGAGGTGGTCGTGGATCGAGCCGCCGGACACTTCACCCAGGTTGAGCCCCGCGTTGACGCCGTCGGGGTCGAAAGCCTCTTCGAGCGCCGAGATCGTCCGCCGTTTGAGCCGCGCGTGGTCGAACAGCGTTTCGTCGTCGAGCTCGGTGTAGGAGCCGGTGTGTGTTCGGGGGATCACCATGAGATGGCCGGGGTTGTAGGGCGCGTTGTTCAACAGAGCGAAGGCGTGTTCGGACTCGGCGACGACGAGCGCCTCGCGGGCGTCTTCGCGGTCGGGGAGCACACAGAACGGACAGCCCTCGAGGTCGTCGTCTTCCCGCGTAACGTACTCGATGCGCCAGGGCGCAAACAACTGCTCCATGGAGACGCTGTGGGCGGGTGCGCCTTGAGTCTTGTAGCTCCGCCCGTGTTCGGATCGTCGCTTCGTTCGCGTTCGGGGCCACCGTACGTGGCCTGCCACGCCGGTTGATTCGCGTCGGACGCCCGTTTTTCATCGACGCCGAACGAGCGATCGAACCGCCCCGAGACAGAGCCACAGCCCCGGCGCCCGGTGGGCGAGCCAAAGCACCGTCGCGATGACGAACAGCAGTAACTCGAAGATGCCAGTAGGAGAGAGCGTCGAATCGATCAGCACCTGTAGGACGGTCTGGTCAGTTTCCGTCTCCTCGGGCGGCTGGGGGATCACCGGCCACAGCAGAAACGTCAGATCCCCGAAATTTCCGTTCAAGATCGGGTACACCGAATCGGCGGCCAGATGCGAGAGATGTCCGACGGCGAAGGCGACGCTCAGCTCGCGACGACCGTACCGTCTGGCGAGCCAGTCGACGATCGCGATGAGAACGATCGCGGTGAATATCGAGTGTCCGAACGAGCGCCCGCTGGGGAGCACGCCGAGATACCACGCCAACGGCTTGTCGATGAGATCGGCGATCTGTGTCCCGACCGCCAAGGCGAGGACTGGCGCGCTTTCGGGTATCTCTCCCGTTCGATACCGACACAGCGCCGTGTACAGCAGGTAGCCGACTGCGGCATGGCCCCAGGGTAGCACTGGCTTGGAGTTGTACGCGGAAAACAAAAATTGCTTGGGGTGCGGTCGTCGGAGACCGGACCGGAAGTCGACGACCCAAGAGACGATCCGCCCCCGTCGCTTGACGTTCCGCGACCACGCGAGGCTGCGTCTCGCTGCCTCTCGTTCGCGGCGAAGCGCCCGAACAGTGTTCCCTATCTTCCGGATCGCACGGACTTTAGTCGCTGGTTACGTGTCCTCGGACACTGATGGACGGACAACGCGTGCTGGTGACCGGAGGTGCAGGGTTTATCGGATCGAACCTCGCGAACGCCTTGGCGTCGGACAACGACGTGATCGTTATCGACGACCGCTATCTGGGAACCCCCGAGAACCTCGACGAGCGGGTCACCTTCCGCGATCGGAGCGTCCTCGAAGAGGAGTTGCCGACCGACGTAGACGCCGTGTTTCATCTCGCGGCGCTGTCGTCGTACGCGATGCACGAGGCGGATCCACAGCGTGGCGCGCGAGTGAACGTCGAAGGGTTCGTCAACGTCGTCGAGCAGGCCCGACAGGACGGCTGTGAAACGGTCGTCTACGCCTCGACGTCGTCGATCTACGGGACCCGGACCGAACCGTCACCGGAGGATCTGCCGGTTTCAGTGAACACCGGTTACGAGGCCTCGAAGCTGGCCTGCGAGCGGTACGGCGAGTACTTCTCGAATCACTACGGGATGTCGATGGCCGGCTTGCGCTTTTTTTCGGTGTATCAAGGCTACGGCGGGGCCGAAAAACACAAAGGCGAGTACGCGAACGTGATCGCCCAATTTGCCGACGGCATCGCCAACGGCGAGCCGCCGGTACTGTACGGCGACGGTACCCAGACGCGGGATTTCACGCACGTCTCCGACGTCGTCGCAGCGATCGGACTCGCCGCCGAAAAGCGGTTGGACGGGCTTTATAACGTCGGCACCGGCGAGCGCTACTCCTTCAACGAGGTCGTCGGGCTATTGAACGAGGAGTTGAAGACCGATATCGAGCCCGAATACGTCGAGAACCCGATCCCCGAGTCGGTGTACGTCCGCGACACCTGCGCGGACGCCTCGAAACTGCGTTCGGAGACCGGATGGGAGCCGGAAGTCGACTTCGAAAAGGGGATCGAGTTGGTGTGTGCACCGTACTGAGCACCACGTGTATCGCTGAGAGCGAACGCTCGTTTCGAGTGCGACAGATGCCCGTCGCCTCCCCGCCGAATCGATCGACGACGAGTTGCGGAAAAAACCAATTCTAACGTCGCGTTAAACCGACTTGCAGTTCATATGTTTTGTAGGAGCTTTGATCCGACCGTGCGTTTTGAACCGACAACCATCCTCGAAAACCGGCCGCTTCTCGCCCGGGCCCTCCGCCCGGTACTCGCGCTGATCGGCGTCGTCCTCGCGTCCATCGTCGGCTTCGTATCGCTGGCCGGTGTTGGAATCGTGGAGGCCGCGTACTGGCTCATCAGTCCGGCCGGTGTCGGGCTCCATTTCAGGGACGCCCCCGGATCCGGGACGACCACAAAGGCGTTCGCGGTCCTCTCGCGGGTCGGGTTCGTGATCGTCGGTCTGTGGATCGGTCAGACGGTCGTCTCGGCGCTGTTCAAAGGACAAATATCGGAGGAGGTGACACGCGTGCAACAGGAACGAAAGATCGCCGAGCTCTCGGGCCACGTCATCGTCTGTGGGTACGGGATGTTCGGCCAAACGATCGCGAGTAGACTCGACACCGACAAACACCCCGTGGTGGTCATCGAAGCCGACGACAACGAAGTCAAACGGGCCGAAGGCGACGGGTTGCTGGTCGTCGATGGGGATGCCCGCACGGAATCGACGCTGAACCGGGCCGGAATCGACCGGGCGAGCACGGTGATCGCCGCCGTCGACGACTCGAACGTCAACATCCAGATCTGTATCCTCGCGGACCAACTGGCAACGGAGGCAAAGATCGTCGTCCGGGTCGGGACACAGATGTACGCGACGACCGCTCAGCGGGCCGGTGCGGATTCGGTCGTCATTCCGGAAATAATGAGCGGAAACGACGTCGCTGACGACCTGTCGTTCGTCGCCGACGACCGCTCGGTTTGACCTCCGCCGCGCGCTCCCGATCCACCCCTCGATCGGTGTATACTCCTGTTACCGCCTGTCTCGAATTTTAGATTGTCCGTGGGCGTGGATTTAACCTCCCCCTCTCTGAAGGGATCGGTTTCCACGCCGTCACCGGTTTGAGTGGCCCCACGAGCGTTCAACGGCCGATAGTTCCCTGGCGCGTGACCGGTGCGTCGGGATCGATGACGAAGGCGACGAGGATCGAGTCTTCGGCGGCGGTTACGGCGGTCCGGCTCGTCCCGGTCACGAGTGCGCTTTCGGTGTATCCGAGCGGTTCGCCGGCGATGTCGACGGCACCCTCGAACACGTAACAGTAGGCGTCCCAGCCCTGTCTGGCGGGGAGAGTTGTCGTGGCATCGGTCTCGAGCCGGCAGTCATAAAAGTCGACATCGTTTCGGACGTACAGTGGGGCATCGGTACCTACCGGCCCGAACAGGTGGCGCCACTCGTTGGGGACCGGATCGGGGACGGGTTCGTGCTGGATGTCCGATTCGAGATCCAGACTGTGGGGCCTGACGAAGATCTGCAGCATCCGTAGCGGCGGATCGTCCGCGAGCGTCTCCTCGGCATGCCAAAAGCCGCTTCCGGCGTTCATCACCATCAGGTGATCTGAGTCAGTGATCAGTTCGTTACCCTGCCGATCGTCGTGGCGCATGACACCCTCGGGAACCCACGAGACGATCTCCTCGTTGCGGTGTTGGTGCATCCGGATCAGCGTTCCCGGGTCCATGAACGACTCGACGACGGTCGCCAGCGGGCCGTAGCCGTGATCGTCGTGTCCCGGGACGGCACGTCCGGGGAAGTTGAAGTGGATCCTGAACTTCCCCTGGTTCTGCGAGACGTCCGTCCGCGGGGCAGTATGAATACGAGACTGGGTCTGTGCCGGAGGTGAATCATCCATTACACAGTTTAGGGTTTCAGCCGGTATAGTGTCTTCTCCGAGGCCGTCCACCTACAGATCGACGGAGCCAGCGCTCCGAAATAGTATCCAGTCCGAACGTCCCGTTCAACAGCAGAACATAAACGGATACATGAGTGAAACCCGGTCGCCGTCGGCGAGTTCGGTGTCGAGCCCCTCAAGGTGCTCGTTGAACCGGCCGTTGATCGCGACGCGGGCGAACGCCCGGGTCTGTTCTCCCTCCGGGTTCTTTTCCCACGCCCCGGGCGGGTCGCCGTCGGTCGGTGCCCAGCCGTTCGTCGTCGCCTCGGCTTCCGTTTCGGCGATAAGAAGCTCCTCGACGTCGTACTCCTCGAAGAACGCCTCGAGGAACTCCCGGAGCGTGTTCCCCCCGAAATCGAACTCGAAGCTGTGCTCGCCGATCTCGGTCCGAACGTGGCCGGTACAGCGGACGTCGACGGTCGTGGTACCTGTTTCGTCCGGGGAGGCCGTCTGCGTACTGCTCATGGCTGTCGGTATGGTGACCACGCCAAAACCGGTCGCCCCGAATATGTTCGCCGCGTTTCGACGGCGATCAGTCGGCGTCCATCGTCGGCCGGGAGCCATCCCGTTCGGCGGGATCGAGATAACACTGCGGGTCGGGACCGAACAGTCCGTTCCCGGCCGCGATCGCCCGGAGCCGCGAGCCGCCGCGACAGATCCTCCGATACCGACACTCGGCGCATTTGCCGGTCAGGTTCCCGGGGCGGTTCCGGACGGCCGAAAGCAACGGGTTCGAGTCGGCCTCCCAGATGTCGCCGAACGGCCGATCGCGGACGTTGCCGAGACTGTAGGTTCGCCAGAACTGCGTCGGGTGGACGTTGCCGAGACAGTCGACGGCGGCGACGCGCTCGCCGGTCGGGTCACCGCCGTTGCGTTCGAGCCGTTCGTACACGCGGCGGGCGGCGTCCTCGCCGAACTCCCGACGGGCGTACTCGACGATGTAGCCCGCGTCGGCGTAGTTGCCGACGAGCAGCGTCTCGATCTCCTCTCCCTCCCGATGGGCGCGGACGGTCCGATTGCAGATCCGTTTCACCACGGATCGCCGTTCGGCCGTATCGAGATCGACCGAGTCCAGCGTCTCACCGCGGCCGCTGTAGGAGAGGTGATAGAAACAGAACCGATCGAGGCCCACGTCGGTCAACAGATCGACGACGCCGTCGAGGTCCTCGACGTTCTGTTGAGTGACCGTATACCGGAGTCCGGTTTTGAGACCGACGTCCAGACAGGTTTCGATACCTTCGACAGCCGCCTGAAAGGCGCCGTCGACGCCGCGAAACGCGTCGTTTCGCTCCGCAAGCCCGTCGACGGAGACGCCGGCGTACGCCAGTCCGGCGTCTTTCAGTTCGCGGGCCTGCGCTTCCGTCAGAAGGGTCCCGTTCGTCGAGAGCACCGGCCGGATACCCGCATCCGCCGCGTGGGCGACGAGTTCGGCGAGGTCCTCACGGACCATCGGTTCGCCGCCCGAAAAGAGGACGACAGGGGCACCGTAGTCGGCCAGATCGTCGAGCAGGCGTTTGCCCTCCGTCGTCGTCAACTCGCCCGCCTTCGCCCCGGATTCGGCGCCGGCATAACAGTGGACGCACTTCAGATTACAGCGGTTCGTCGTGTTCCAGACCACGACCGGCCGCCGCTGTGGGCGGTCCGAAACCGGGTCCTCAGACTCGGTGTCGACGTCGTACCGGAGTCGGTTGCCGTCGGCGGCGTGATCGCACAGAAGCGTGCTGACGGAGATCACGTCAGGACCACTCCCGGTTCCGTGGCTCTTCGGCATCGATCGGGCGGTCGGCTGTCGGGGCGTCCTCGGCGAGGTCGTGGGTCGTATACCGGGTCATCGCCGAACTCGGACAGACCCACACGTCGTCGGCGTGCCAGGCGAAGAGCCGCGTCGCGAGTTCGTAAGCGCCCCCGGTGTCGACAGCGCGAACGCTGCCGACGTGACGCATCGGGTCGTCGGTTTCACTCCGGACGAACAGTTCGAACTCACGGCCGTTCGGTGCCCGGTCACCGTCATCGATCCGTCGACGTTCCGTCGGTTCGACCATACGCGGGGTAGCGGTTCCGAAATAAAAGCCGCTTTCCCGAATCTCACGTCACGGGAGTTCGCCCTCGTACCCGTCCGGCACGTACGCACAGAGCGGGTCGCATTCGAGCGGATCGCCGGACTGGACGAAAGCGTACCGTCGTCCAGTTAGACAGGTCCATCGAATAGATTCGATCCGAGCGCCGACCGGGGTCACCGATCCGATTCTAACGAACTGAGATTCATCCGACCTGTTATGGACACGTCCCACCAGCGATCGACTGTGAGCCGAGTATGACAGACGGTTCGAGCGGCTTCGAACGGAACGACACGGCCCGTCATCCGCACACGCTTGAGATCCTCGAGAACGACCCGGAGGGCGAGTACACGTTCGTCCCACACGGTGCGGACGAACGCGAGCGCCGGACGGCGTGGATCACTGTCGATTCCGAGGGGATCGTCGAACTCTCGGCGTGGCGATAGCGGATCGCGCTGACGAAAGCGGTGAATCTCGAGGGCGGTGTCCGGATACGGACAGAGCTTCCCATCGTATTTAAACTGCCGCCACGATTGGAGACCGCTATATGACACGGACGGGACCCGATCGGCTCAAACGGCGCGTCTACGTACTCCTCGACGGGAAGCACACGTCCGACCGGTTATCACTGGGAACGAACGTGCTCATCATGGGGCTCATCGTCCTGAACGTTCTGACGTATATTCTGGGAACGATCGAGTGGGTAGATGCCCTCTACGGATGGCACATCTTCGCCTTCGACGTGTTCTGTGTCGCCGTCTTCACCGGTGAGTACCTGTTGCGCGTCTGGTGTTGTACGGTGGACGAACGGTACGCCGATCCGATCCGGGGTCGGCTTCGATTTATGATTTCGCCGTACGCGCTGATCGATCTGCTCGCCATCGTGCCGTTCTACTTACCGGTCGTCATCGGCGAACACGGTGCCGCTCGAATGCTCAGGGTCTTCCGGCTGTTCCGGCTGTTGAAGGTCACCCGGTACTCCCGTTCGACGTCGCTTATCACGGACGTCTTCCGGCGGAAATCCCGTGAGCTCGCCATCACGGCGCTGGTGATGAGCATCTGGCTGGTGTTCGTCTCGACGCTCATGTACTACGTCGAACGCGGGGCCCAGCCGGAGGTGTTCTCCAGTATCCCCGCGTCGATCTACTGGGGCATCATCACGCTCACGACCGTCGGGTACGGTGACGTGGTTCCCGTGACGTCCGCCGGCCGGGCCTTGGGCTCGCTCATCGCCCTGCTCGGGATCGCCATCTTCGCGCTCCCGGCCGGTATCTTCGCCTCGGGGTTCGCCGAGGAGATCGCTGCACGACGGCGAGGGACGCAGTACTGTCCACACTGTGGCGAGGAAGTCGATGAACTCGCTCAGACACCACGACACGAGACATCCGAAGCCGACGACTGACCATCGGTATATTCCGGTCTCGATTGGGATATCCACACAGAGACGGGGCGTTCGGATCGTGAACGCGTTCCTCGTCTTTCCGTGAACGCCGATCACTGATTGCCCGGGGTGAGCCCATCCAGGTCGACGCCGAGGTAGTGGGCGTCCGCTTCGATGGCTCCCTCGAGGAGCCAGCCGATCGCCCGGTAGAACTCGTCGTCCGACACCTCTTGGATGTCGGTCGCCGCCGACGGAAGCCACCAGCCGTGGTTCCGGTAGAACATCCGCCGTACGTCGTCGTCACCGTCGCGAGCGAGTAACTCGAGCGCGGCCAGTTCGACGGCGAGGTGATCGGGCTCCTCGCGAAGACTTGCCGTGGGCCGGATGTCCAGTCCACGATAGGTCCCTTTGACCGCGGCCAGGGGCTCGCCCATGTAATCGTCGGCGTACCAGGACTCGTGCAGCTGCAACCGCGGACGGGGCCCGACGAACAGCCGTGTATGGACAGTCCGCAATCTGTCGGCCTCCGCGGACGGGTCGTCGACGGTCGATTGCCACGTCTCGAGCGATCGATACCCGTTTTCGAGCGCTTGGAGCGATAACTCCTCGGGGAACGTTTCGTTCGCGAGCCGTGTGATTGCCGTCTCGTCGGGCGGGTCCGCCAGCATCGCCGAGCAGAAGGCATAGAGGTCCGCGATCTCCGCCACGGCGTCTGTCGTCTGTGTCACGGTTCGTTCATCTATTAGCGGTTGTGTGTCTTAATCACGCGGGAAGTGGAAGCGGGACGAACTCCGCGGCCAGCAGGTAGATCAGAGCCAGCGTGATCTTCCCGACGATCGCCAGCAATCCCGCAACGAAGTAGGACGCTCGGGCCTGCGCCGTCGACAGCGCCTCGCGACGCTGGGCGAGCGGCGTTCCGATCAACAGCGCGATCGGAACCACGAGACCGACGACGACGGCCAGACCGACGAACTCCAGGGTGTACGTCGTCAGCATGTTCGCCACGGCCGGCTCCGCACCGGGCCGGACTTCGGGGAGCAAAACGATCGTGGCAAGCACCGACAGGAGCGAGACTGCGAGGATCCCACCGGCGGCTATCGAGTGCTTTCTGAGCACGGGCCCGACCTGTCGGTCGGCGATCGCCGTGAGTCCGACGGCGGAGGCCAGTCCGACCCCGAGCCCACCGGAGATCTGAACGGGGATCAGGAACGTCTTGTCCCACAGTGCGACGCGCCCGGTCGGTCCGGAGCCGAACGCCATCGCAGAGTACAGGAGAACGCCGAAGGCGAACACACTGATTACGCCGCCGACCGCGAGCCGGACCGGTTCGGACGGACGTGTGACGTCAGAAACACGGTCGAGCGGATTGAGGAGCCCGGTCCGATTCGCCACGTTCCGTATTCCCCCAGTGGCGTCGACACCCGCCGAAGCGACGTCTCGGCCGCCGTCGGTCGACGCGCCCCTCCCAGCGCCGACTCGAGGGTGGCGATGTGGATGCTCGCGTCCGAAGGCCGTCCAGAGGAACAGCACGCCAGTACCCAGTGCGAACACCATCATCATCCACGCACCGATGGCCATCCACGACCCCAGGTTCGACATCGTCAGGGGGACCATCATCGCTCGGAACGGGGTCGCCAGATGCGAGAGCATGATCGGTGGACCGATAGCCAACCCCACTAGTCCGACCAGATAGCCGTGTTTTGCGATCGCGCCGTGTCGAGGTTCGTCGCGGAGATACGACAGCACGTCGGCAGCGTACCCGGTCAGATACGCGCCACTGGCGATACCGATGAGCGCGATGTAGACGCCGATCTTCCAGCCCCAATCCAACCACGGCGCTTCGAAGAGGACTTCCAGTATCATTGATGATCACTCCGGCATGACGTCGTCGGCGTCGTCCCCGAAGACGATCTGGGCGGCGTCCTCGTTGAACGGCTTGGAGACGCCGTCTTGGTCCAGTTTCTCTGAGAGCTCCGCGGGCGTGCCGAACAGTAGCGCGTCGGTCGGACACTCCGAGGAGCACGCCGGTTCCAGGTCTTGCTCCTGTCTCGGTTCACAGGTGGTGCATTTGTCCATCAGGCCGTTTCCGCGGGCGCCCAGCGGGTTCATCTCGTCCGCTTCCGGCACCTCCGCGTCCGGATACTGGGGCGCGCCGAACGGGCACGCGACGTGACAGTAATGACAGCCGATACAGAGCCCCGAATCGACCCTGACGGTCCCGTTGTCGCGGAACTTCAGCGCTTCGGTCGGACAGACCTCGATACAGGGGGCCTCCGAGCAGTTGTAACACTGCATCGGCTTGTTCTTCTCGTTGACCGTGCCGTGTTCGATCGCGACGACCTTGATGCGGTCCGTTTCCGGCGGCAGATCCCAGGTGCGCTGACACGCCACCTCGCAGGCGCCACAGTCGATACAGGACTCCCAGTTCGGGATGACGCGAGCCGTGCCGTCGCCGTCTTGTGTACTCATTGTTTGATCACCGTCTGTGTCGCTTGCTTCGCTGGCTCTGCCATCTGAGTTGGGTCTCCGAGAGCTCCGGAACCTCGTCGGATTCGGCCACTCGAACGTTACAGAGCGTCACCTTGCTCTCTTGCATCTGTGTCTCTCTGTCGTAAGCCGGGGCCGTCCCGGAGTTTATCGACTCTCCGATCACCAGCGGCTCCATCCCGTCTGGGACGCTGTCGGTCAGCTTTTCGCCCTCGAGAATCCCCGCCCAGTGGTAGGGGGCAAAGGCGGTGTCGGTTCCGACCCGTTCGGTCGGCCTCGCCTGAATAACCATCTCGGCGTGGGGCGTCGTGACGACGATCCAATCGCCCTCCTCGACGCCGAGTTCCGCGGCGTTCTCCGGATGGATCTCCAGGTACATCATCGGCGCTCGGGAGGCGGTCCCTTTCGTACTTCGTGTCAGCGCCGCGGCGCCCTTGTGCTCTACCTGCCTTCCGGAGGTGAGCACCATGGGATCGAGATCGCCCGCGTCCGCGAGTTCTTCGACCGCACCGAGGTTCTCCTGTTGGACCGTCAGGTTGTCCAGTTCCACGCGCCAGTGGTCCTCGACGCGCTCGTTGCAGGGGAACTCTTCGGCGAGGTCAGGCCGCGGCGTCACCGCTGGCTCGCGATGGACGGGGATTTGATCGGTCAGGTTCCAGGCCTTCATGCGGGCACGACCGCGTCCCCATGGGGCATCGGGCTGGGGATTGTCGAACTCCTCGTACCGCCCGGGATTGATGTCGTGCCCTCGCTCGGCCAGCGCCACGGCGGTGTCGAACACCGATCGATCTCCGTCCTCGGCGTACTCCATCGGGAGCGTCTTCGCTGCCGGATCGTCGCCGTCGGGCAGGACGGTCGCGAACCCGGGATACTGCGGTACCCCTTCGATCTCGCCGTCCCACCAGTCGGGCTCGTAGGGGTCTCTGAGCTGGTCCTCCGGCGCGACGTCGGGGTTCGACTCGGCCCACCACCGCGCCCGGAAGTCCATCCCGCCCTCGGAGGGGTGTTTCGAGTCGTCGTAGAGGATCGGCGTTCCGGGGTGATCCTCGTGCCAGGACGGCCACGGCAGACCGTAGTACTCGCCGTGAAGTTCGTGGTCCTCGTCGACGTCCGCCTTGAGATCTTCGGGATCGAACAGATCGGAGTTCTCCTGGTGTGCCTTGAGTCGCTCCGGCGTGTGGCCGCTGTAGCCGATCGAGCGCGCGCCGAGGTTGATCTCTCGGGTGATGTCCTCGACCTCGTCGTAATCGAAGTGTTCGCCGTGGCCGAGTCCCTCGGCGAATTCCGTCATCAGCACCCAGTCCCGCTTGGACTCGTGACGCGGTTCGATGGCTTTCGAACGCCACTGCACCTGGCGTCCGGTGTTCGTGACGCTGCCGGCCTCCTCGATGTTGGTCGCAGCCGGCAGCATGTACACGTCCGTGTCGCTGTCGGCGAGTTCGGCGACCTGTCCCGGGAACACGTCGACGTTGACGATGAAGTCGAGTTCGTTGACCGCACGCCGGACCTGCTTGTACTCGGTGAGCGACGCGAGGCCGTGCCCCCAGAGAATCGCCGCCCGGAGCGGGTCGGGCTGGTAGATATCCCACCGGCTGTCCTCGAGAACGCCTTCGTACCAGCGGGCGATCGTGAAGCCCCGCTTGTGCATTAGCTCCTCGGAGTGGAACCGGCCCAGAAGCTCCTCGTAAGTGGTCTCGCCGGACGTACTCGCCGTCTCCGACCAGACGTTCGTCCAGTGGTCCCAGGCCCCTCGTCCCAGCCCGAAGTAGCTCGGCAGCGAACCGGCGTCGACTCCCATGTCGGTCGCGCCCTGGACGTTGTCGTGGCCTCGGAAGATCGGTGTCCCGCCGCCGGACTGGGCCGCGTGACCCAGCGTCAGGTTCAACATCGCGTACGCCCGGACGTTGCCCGTCGCGTTGTTGTGCTGGGTGCCCCCCATCGCCCACTCGACGCAACTGACGTCGGCGGTGGCCAGCTTCTCTGCGAGCTCTCTGATGTCTTCTTCCGGAATGTCACAGATGTCCGCGACCGTCGCGGGGTCGTACTCCGGGAGGACGTCGTCGCGGAACTCCTCCCAGGTCGGAACCATCACCCGGCTGGTGATGAACTCCTCGTCGTGGGCCTCCATCGTGAAGACGACGTGGTGGATGAGCCCGTAAATGAACGCCACGTCGGTTCCGGAGCGGAACCGGTAGTATCCGTCCGAGGCGGCCGCGGTCTTGGTCCGCCGGGGTTCGGCGACGATGTGTTCGCCGCCACGCCGCTGGGCCTCCTGGAAGTACTGCCACGCGACGGGATGGCTCTCGAGTGGATTGTGCCCGATGATCAGGTTCACGTCCACGTTGGCCATGTCGTTCGAGTTGTTCGTCATGGCGCCGACGCCCCACGTGTTGGCGATCCCCTCGACCGTCGTCGAGTGACAGATCCGTGCCTGGTGGTCGACGTTGTTCGTCCCGTAGATCCGGGCGAGTTTCTGCATCAGATACGCCGCCTCGTTGCTGTGCTTGGCGGACCCACACCAGAACGTCGCGTGTGGGCCGGTCTCTTCGCGAATATCGTTTAGGCGACCGCAGATCTCCTCGAGAATCTCGTCCCACTCCATACGAACCCAGTCGCCGTCTTCCAGCTTCAGCGGGTGTTTGAGCCGCTGTGGGGAGTTGACTGACTGGGTGAGCGAGGCGCCCTTCGAGCAGAGTCCGCCCTGGTTGACCGGGTTAGAGTCCCAGGTGGCCTGGCCGATGACGGCGTCGTCCTCGACGGCCATGTGCAACCCACAACCCACAGAGCAGTGGGTACACACCGTTTTCACGTGTTCGCCGCCGTGCCCCGGTTCGCTTTGGTTCTCGGAGGGGTCGTCGGCACTTCCGCGCTCGAGGAGTGCCCGGCCTCCAACAGTCGATGCGAGTGCTCCCGCAGCCCCCGTCTTGAGAAAATCCCGCCGATCGAGATCGATGCCGGACCTTACCATAGCGTACAACAGCAATCCTCACTATAAAACATTTCGGCCGTGTCTCCCGTCGACTGCGTCGTAATTTTCCGGGAGATCCGATCCCGTTGGACAGCGATACCGGACGACTTACCGCGAGAGTCGGAACGGCACCGAGTATATCGAAACAACAGAAGGTTCATTGACAGTTATTTATCGGCTGGCCCGCCATTGGTTGTCATGGAGTGGATCGACTCCCGAAAGGTACCTTTCACCGACGACGTCACCGTTGACGAACTCGATGCCCGAGTGACGCGGCTGATGAACGAGTACGGACCGATGCTTCTCCGGTACGCACTGGGCGTGGTGTTCGTCTGGTTCGGCGCGCTCAAGGTCCTGATGGTCAGCCCTGCCGGTGATCTCGTCGCCGCGACCGTCTATTTCCTCCCGCCGGATCTGTTCGTTCCGATCCTCGGCGTCTGGGAGATCGTCATCGGCCTCTGTCTGTTTATACCGCGATTCGTCCGGGCCGGCCTCCTCCTTTTGGCCATCCAGATGCCCGGAACGTTCCTGCCTCTTGTATTGCTTCCCGACGTCGTCTTCGTCACGTTCCCCTACGCGTTGACCGTCGAAGGCCAGTACATCATCAAGAACCTCGTCATCATCGGCGCGGCACTCGTCGTCGGTGGACACGTCCGGGCGAAGTTCCGCCGAAAGATGCGCACCGACTGATCGACCATCCGGAATCCGTGCCAGGCGATCCGAGTCCGAACGCTCCCTACCGTGACGTTTAGGTCTCTGAGCACCATCGATCGGTTAGAATGCCCGAAACGACGTACCGGCTCCGAACCGAACGTTCACTGCAGTCCGGGGTGACCGAAACGAAGTTTTGGCGCGTCAATGCGGGGAACAACGACGTTACGACCATACCATCGGAGGGTGAAGGGAAACAATGACCGACAGCATCGACCTCGACGAACTGGACACCGGGGAGGAAGGCGAAGAGGAGGGCCAGGAGGGAAACTACGGCGACTTCGTCTGGCGGGAGGAGTCTGACCCTGCCGCTGAGTTCGCCCCGTCCGATGTGATGACGCCGACAGCCGACGGTGCAGAAGGCACCGCGACGCCGTCGGACTCCGACCGGAGTGACACGGGCCACTCGGAACGCGAGGGTGGAGCCGTGGACTCCGAGACGGGATCCGGAGAGAGCGGCGAGGCAGTAGTTGACGACCGAGGGCCACTTCCGGGCGTGCCTCGATCGAACGACGGGCCTGTTGGCGTTCCAGCCGATCGCGGGGGCGCCGGAACTGGTCCGGGGAACGAGGCTACCGGGCGGGGCGGTCGTGGGGACGTCTCATCGTCGCGAGCCGACGAGCGAACGGACCCCGACGCCCACGGCACGGCCGACCCCGATGACATGACGACGGCGTTGACATACAAGGCAGCCCATCACTTTGCGAACCCTGCGGCCGTCTTCGCGGACGCCAGACAGTGGTCGGACTGGATCGGCATCGTCGGCGAGGTTTCGACGCCTGCGATACGGAAATTCCAGCGAGACGAGCGGATCGAGCTGGACTTCTTCGGCGGATCGGAGTCCGGCCCCGCTGCCCGCCTCGCCGAGGTCGACGAGGAGTCGATGTTCTACGCCGAGCGGATGGTGCTGATCGGCGTCGCCGACACGGACGAGTGGATCGCCGAGGACGCCGGATGGGAGTTCGTTCCGCTGGAGAAGGCCGCCGAGAAAGCCGACTGGAAACTCGATCCGGACCGTCCGGAGTGATCGGATCCCTTCGCCTCACTCGGGATCGTAGAGCAGTGCCGTCCGACAGTCCGGACAGTAATGAAAGATACTCTCTCCGCCCTCGGGCGCGAGGTCGCTGACGACCTCACCGACGCGCTCCTCGACGGCATCGACGGTCGCCTCGCTGGCGAACTCCATGCCACAGCCGGCACAGGTGAGCATCGACCCCTCGTTCACGAGCGTCCAGGCAGGTTCCGAGCTCTCAGAACGTTCGGGCAAAAGCGACAGATCCAGCCCCGACTCGACGGTCATCACGTCCTCGACGCAGACTTCCTCGCAGAGTCCGCAGTTGACACACCGCTCGTGATTGAACTCGAGTCCGTCGTCCGTCCGCCGAAGCGCGTCCGTCGGACAGAACCGAGAGCAGGTGGGCGTGAGCGTGCACCCGTCGCCGACCTCGACGACGCCGAAACTCTCCAGTCCCCGGATTCGATCCCGTTCGGGATCGACGTGTTCGAGGATTGTTCGAACGCTCTCCAGGGACCATCCGTGCGTATCGAAGGCGGGATTTCCCCGTCCGGGATCGTCGATCTTTCCGGTCGCAACGTGTTCGCCTGTGGGGATCGGCGACGCGTCGAGGTCGTTCACGACGAACTTCGAAAGTTCCTCGACGAAGGCGCCGGGTGTCTCCGGATCGGGTGCGACAAACGTCACGCGATCGCCGAGCCCGAGGTCGGTCGTCGCGCGGTTGAGCCGCGAGACCAGCTCCGCCTTCGGGTCAGGCCCCGAATGGAGACACGAGCCGCCACAGCCGACGACCGCGACACCCGAGACCCCGGCCGCCAGCGCGTGGAGGACGTGTGCTTCACCGACCGTGTCGGTGCAGTTGACGTTCACGGGGAGGATCGGCGGGTACTCGATATCGACCCGCCCCGACGCCGCGAGGCGACCGTACTTCCGGAGGGCGTCTTGGGCCCGTTCCGAACAGACGAACGCGACGACGGGGGTTTCGATATCCGCAGCCGAACCCAACAGTCGGTCGACGAGCCCTCCCTCGTCGGCCGTCGGGGCGAGCAGCGCCTCCACCTCCCTCGCGATGCGCTCGTTGCCCGGCTCCTGGAGCATCGTCGCGCCGGTCGGACAGGCGCTCGTACAGGCACCGCAGTTCCGGCAACTGTCCAGACGGAAGTTCACCTCGTCGACGGCCGGCCGATCGACCGCCCCGTGTGGGCAGGCATCGACACACTCGGTACAGCCCTCCTCGCCGAACTCGCCGGCGGCACAGACCTCCATCTCGAGATCCAGAAAACTCGGCGATTCGAACCCACCGAGAAGCCGCTGAACCTCGTCGACGGTCTTCGCGTCGATCGGTCCGGTATGAAAACCCCGTCGACCGCCGACGGTTCCGTCGGTACCCCCCGGATAGATCACCTGGTCGCACTCGATCGTCCGCTCGACACCCCCGAGGTCGATGGCGTCGGTCGGACAGACGTCTGTCCACTCGCCTGGGGGTGCCTCCGGATCGATGTCGACTGGTCTGCGTGTCACCATCCCGTCGGGCCCCTCGTAGACGCATTTCATACAGGAGATACAGTCCTCGGTCACCCGTGCCCGGAGGGTGAGTTCGAACTCGCCGTAGGCGCCATCGACATCGACGACCCGACCTCGTTCGAGCGAGACTGCCTCGAGATCGGCGTCGGCATCGGCGAACTCCTCACCGTCGGCGATCAGCGTGACATCGGCCGACTCCGCGAGGGCAGCCGCGGTGTCGGGATCCCCCACGACCGCCACGTCGTAGCCTGCCTGATGGACGGTCTTTCTGGGTTGGGAGGGCACCTGTTTGCTGGCCCGTGCGCCTTCGATCAGTCGCGCAGTCTTCTCGGTTGCTGCCTCGGTGTCGTGGACCCAGCCGGCACCCTCTCGCTGGTCGACGAACTGGACGCCCGTCTCGTCGATACCGTGGTCTTCGGCGACCGCCGTGAGCCGCCGTTGCATCGATCTCTCGGGACACGTAATCACCAGTTCGTCGAGGTCGTACTCCTCGAGGACCTGCTCGTACGCACCGAGACCGTCCTGACAGAGCAGCCGCGAACTGGCCGCCACTTCGGCGTCCTGTATCCGGTCTCTCGTCTCTGCGAGGTCGATAGAGCACGTGTCCGCACACGAGCAAACGAAGACACCCTCGTTCATTGCCACCACCGACCTGCCACGTCCTCGCTCATTGTCACCACTTATCTGCCAGCCTGAGGTAAAGCTGTCGGCACCCTCGCCCGACAGGGGTTCCTCCAGTCTGCGCCCGACTGGGGTTCTCCCGGGCTAGAACAGTTGTGCCGACTCCGTGGAGAGTTCGACCGTGACGTCCTGTCGGGTCTGAGTGTCGATCTGATCGAGGTTGCGGGAGAGAACCTCGAGGATGTCCTCGTGTTCGGGGTAGACGATCATGTTGCCGTCGTCGTCCTCGATCACGAGTTGGGTATCCGTGAGGTGTATCTGCTCGCCTTCGATGGACGCGACGATCACCGGGAGCGCTTCCGCGCCGCCCGCGTCCCCTTCCTCGACGTATGTGATGTACACGGCGTCGGTCCCGATGAGATCCTTGTACTCTCGGATCTGCTCGGCGCAGCTGACCATATCACGGGTGATCGCGGTCTTCCGATCGTTGCCGTGGTTGCCCTCGTAGCAGTGTTTACAGACCCGCAGTTCCATCTCCATGTCCCGATTTCGGAGGGAGAACTGATATACTTCACGTCGATCGGCGCCCCTCCATCCGACGCCTCGTCGTCTACGTACCCAACTCGGAGGATGTATCTCCAGCAGCCAGCCGGCGATTCTTTCCTCACCCTGAATTGCATCGCTGCCGGTAGAAGGGCTTATATTATTCGAGTGACTGTGCCTGTCTATCAGTCCAGATGAACGTACCGACCCCACCGACTCGGCTGCTTCGGGTCGATCTCTCGACACGTGAGGTCACAAGTGTCAGTGTACCCGAGCAGTGGCGAGAGCGGTATCTCGGCGGCAAGGGACTCGGTGCGCGATACCTCTACGACGAACTCGATCCGGGCACCGACCCCCTCGGGTCCGAGAACGTCCTCCTATTTATGCTCGGCCCGCTGTCCGGGTTCCTCCCGGGTGAGCCCCGGCATGCGGTAGTGACGAAATCGCCGCTGACCGGAACGTACCTCGATTCGTACGCTGGAGGATCGTTCCCCGGCATCTTGACCGGAGCTTTGGGGGAACACGTCGGCATCCTCGTGGAAGGTCGTGCCGACCGCCCCGTTCGTCTCGTCGTTCGAAACGGGGAGGCGACCGTCGAGGACAGCGACCAGTGGGGCTCGGACACGGTTTCGGTCACGATGCCCCGCGACGGTGAGGCTACTGCCGCCATCGGTCCCGCAGGGGAACGGCTCGTCAGGTACGCGACGATCGCCTCCGACGGGGGGGAACACCACGCCGGACGGGGCGGGGCAGGGGCAGTGATGGGAAGCAAACGGTTGAAATCCGTGGTCGCCCGCGGTGACCCTCCCTCGGGGCTCGACCGGTTGCGGAGCGCCTACGAGGCCAGATACGAAGCGACCGACGTCGCCACGTGGCGTCGTGCGAGCGGGACGATCGAGAGCCTCGACTTCGCCGATACGATCGGCGCGCTCGCAACCGAAGGCTGGCAGACCAGCCGGTTCGACGACGTCGACTCCATCGGGATCGAGACGGTTCGGGAGCGAAGCGAAAGCCGGGAACGGGGTGACGGCATCGATCCCGGCGACTTTCGCGTCGAGACCGACGACGGGGAAACCGTTCCGCGTGGCGGTACGCTCATGTCTCTCGGTGCCGGTCTCGGAATCGACGACTTCGACGCGATCGTCGATCTCGGAGACCAGTGTAATCGGGTCGGCGTGGACCTGATTAGCGCCGGCAGCGCGGTCGCGTGGGCGATCCGGGCATCCCGAGAGGGACTGGTGGATAGACCGCTGCAGTTCGGCGATCCGATCGGCTGTAAGCAGCTTCTGGAGGAGACCGCCTTCCGAGAAACCGAACTCGGGGACGCACTCGCTAACGGGGTTACTGCGGCGGTGGACTCCTACGGTGGCGACTCGTTTGTCCCGACGGTCAAGGCCATGGAACTCCCGGCGTACGATCCACGCGGGGCGTCCTCCATGGCCCTCGCCTACGCGACGAGCGACCGAGGCGCCTGTCATCGACGAGCGATCCCCATCGAGAGAGCCGAACTCGACGGCGACTGGAACCTCGAACGAGTCGCAAAGGCCGTCATAGAGTCCCAAAACAGGCGGTCCGTACTCTGGAGTCTAGTGTTGGACGACTTCGTCGGGGCCGCCTTCGAGGACCTCGGTGCCGAGTGGCTCGAGGCCGTCGGCGTCTCTCCGGACGGGGATCTTCGGACAGTCGGTGAGCGGATCTGGACGCTCACCCGTCTGTTCAACGTCCGCGAGGGATTCGACAGGGACGACGACTCTCTCCCATCGACGCTCGCGGAGTCGTTCGGATCGGCAGGATCAGACGGGGGAGTCGATCCAGAACGATTCGAGGCGATGCTACAGAGGTATTACAAGCAACGCGGATGGACTGTCGACGGGGTCCCGACCGGAACCACCCTGGGTCGGCTCGGGCTCGAGGAGGTCGTAGATCCGGCGACCCCCGTGGGCGACGAGTCAGCGACACCGCGCTGAAACGGTGAATCCCAGGTCACCGATTCGAACGTATCGAGACCGCTCCCGGAATAATCCAACTACGTGACGTGTTAATACACGGCTTAGTCACATGTCCTCCCCGTAATCCGTCCAATCCTCTTTGTCCGGCCGTCGTCGCCCCCCCTCGGTCTCGAGACCGAAGAGGACGGCACCCGAAGCTGCGTCCCTGACCCCGTCGCCGCTCTCCGTCACTTCCGCCCCTTTCGAGGTTTCCAGTCTGCGGAGGGCCTCGGGTCGGCCGATGGCGAAGAGGCTGTCGCCGGCCTGTACCAGCCGATCGCGCTTCGGGATGGTCTCGACATCGCCACCGGCGGAGCGGACCGCGATTACCGTCACGGCGAGCGCCCCGACTGAGCTCCCGATGAGCGGGCTTTCAGCGGTGATTTCGACGATGCTCATCGTCTCGTCGCCCCGGCGCAGCATCGCCGCGAACTCCCTGTCGGGGTGGGAGTCGGCCGACAGCGTCATGAGTCGGTGTTCGACCGTCGAATCGATCCGATCCGCTGCCGCTCTGTCCATCGCCAGGGTGGCGACCCGACCGACGCTGGCGCGGAGTTCGGCCGTCCCGAGGCGCTGTTCGCCCGCCCCGCTTTCGTCACCGGTTCGCCACACCTGAACGGTATCGCCCGGCGTCGCGCTGAACGGCGGGTCCGACCGGACGGCGACCGCCGCGGACTTCGGCGGCAGGGTCGGCCCCAAACCCGCTGCCCGCTGCCCGACCCCGAGGTACTCGACCGCCCCCTCAGTCGTCAGGTCGACGTCGACGTATCCGATGTCGTACTCCTCTTTGAGCCGGGCGACGAGTTGTGATTGTAATTCATCGAGTGTCAGCCCCCGCGGGAAGTCGATGGAGCGTCCGGCGAGGGCCTTCTTTGTCTCCTCCTCGACGGGATCATAGCCCTCGATGTCGTCGATCTCGTCGGGTAGCGTCACGGTGATGAACCGCCCGGCGGCGCGGACGATCGGGCTGAGACTCGGCTGGAATCTGCCCAGCGTGATTCGGTTCGACGCTGCGACCTTGTCGCCGGCGTACCGTCCGCCGTAGGAGGCGATACCGGCGGCGATGAACACCGCAACGTTGAGCATCGCCTCGGAGGCTGTGAATGGATCGCCACCCTCGCCGAGGAACTGCACGAACACGAGCCGGGTGTTGAGGGCGATGGCGACGACGCCGAGGCCGAGGATGAGCGTCGCGCCCTCGGGAAACGGCTGGCGAATCCTGGCCCGGAAGACGAACGAGACGATCGCCGTCGCGGTTGCGGCGAGTAGCGACAGCCCGACGATCCGGAGTGCCGCTGCCACGAGGGGACTCGAGAAGACGGCGGCGAGCACCGAAGCGATGAGACTCACGCCACCACCTCCTCGAAGGCCTGTAGCTGGTCGCGTTTCCCGACGACGATCAACACGTCTCCCACATGTAACTCCGTCGCGCCGCGCGGAGAGATAATCCGCTCGGTCGCTCGACGGATCGCCAACACCGCGACGCCGTGGGTGTCCCGTATCTGAATCGCCCCGATGGTGTTGCCGACGAGCGAGCTCCCCTCGCCGACGGTGAGCTTCCGAAAGCGGTTGCCGTGCTGTTTGAGGACACCGATCGCCTCGAATTCGCGCTGCTTACCGCGGGAATGGACGACCACCGGTGCGGAGTTCGTCCGAATGATTCGCCGAGCGTCGTCGAGTGACACCGCGATCGTAACCTCGCCCTCGCCGCCGGTCGTGGTCGACGCCTTCGGTTTCGGCGGCGGAGCGTCGCCGCCCTCCTCGGTTTTCTCTTCGTCCTTCTCGGCCTTTTTCGGGGCCTCCGCGCCGGTCGTGCGGGCGCTGACGATGGGGCCGGTGACGTCACCGTCCGGCAGTTTGATCGTCACGAGGTCACCGCGTGCGACGCCGGTCGGCAGCAACGTCTGTATCGAGACGGCGCGCTTGCCGGGTGGGACGCGGCGCGAGAGGCCGGCTGCGTTCGGTGCGGCGGCGATCTGTGCCCGGCCCTGTTTGTCGACGGTGACTGCCACCTCCGCGAGTTCGTGGTCGGCGGCCAGCTTCTCTTCGAGACGATCCTCGAGCTCCGAGAGCGAGAGGTTCGCCGGGAACTTCCAAGAACCGGAATCGAGCTGTTCACGGAGATCGTCCGGTAGCGGCGGATAACCTTCGATGTCCTCGACGCCGCCGATCGGGTAGATGCGGATCTGGCCGTAGGAGTCGACGCGCTCGGCGAGGGTCGTCGAGAGTTTGGCCTCACGGAGTGACTTGAGCGTGAGGCGGCGTGGCGTCGCCGCACCGAGTTTGTCGCCCTGGCTGTGGGCCCAGAGGGTCGCCATGAGAATCACGAGGATCGCCGTGATCCCGGTCCAGCCCTCGGCCAGCGTGGGATCATTCAGCGCCATCAGCCCGCCGGAGATCCCCGCCAGCGCCCCACCGAGGACGACGACACCGAGCCCGGGAACCGTGACGTTCGTGAAGTACTTGAACCCGAAGCCGATGGAGAAGGCGATGAACGCGGGGAAGATGCCGGCCAGCAGGCCGAGGTAGACACCGATTAACACCTCGGTAAGTGATACCGATACCATATCCGAGGGGAATTGCTGGTCCTGTATAGAGCTATTGATTGATTTGCCACTGTCTAGTTGAGCACCGCCTCAACGGGCGTTTGATTATCGAGTGCTTGGTTCGGTCGATCGTGGTTGTAGTGGTGGCGAAAGCGTTGTAACCATCGGCGGGCGCTCGATTGACTGCCCCGCCAAAAGGAGTGAAAGCGGTCGATTCGCATCGAGACAGTCTGGAACCACTTTTCGATGTGGTTCCGTTCTTCATAGTCGAGCTGACCGCTCAGATCGTGCCGAAAGAGGGCAGTCAAATATCCACCAGCATCGACCAGAAACTCGGCGTCTGTCACGTCGTGTTTCTCGGTTAATCGATGCAAGAACGCCGTCCTCAGAAATCGGCGATTTCTGATGTGCGAACGAGAACGCCGTTCTCGTTAACGCCGCGGGACCGATCCCGCGGCGGCTGTATACGTCGATTTCGAGCAGTAACTTTGACTCCGTATCGATCGCCGCGTACAACCACTTTTCCTCACCATCGACCTCGATTTGTTTTTCATCGACGGCGACCCGCGACGGCTCCGCCGTCGGCGGGTCAGCCTGGGCCTCAGCGAGATCATGCGTCCAGTTCCACACCGCCCCGTGAGAGCGATCAACATCGAGTAACTCCAGCACGGCGGCGACTTCCCGCACCGACAACCCCATCGAATGGAGCCGGACCCCGAACACCCTGACGGGTGTCGGGGTCCGCTCATTCTCCCAAATCTCATCACAATCCACGTCTAAGGTCTCTCTGAGCAGGTCTGCGAGTGTCATAGACACCACTCACTACGACCTGCTCACTTCTCAAACTCCCTGAACTAGACAGTGCCCTCCTGTGACTTTTTCCGAAATACGTCCGTGATCAGCGACGTCGAATCGGAGTACCGGGCGATCTTCAAGAGCCGAAAGAGGCGGAAAATTCTGAGCATCCGTTCGGCCCCTTGTTCACCGATGACCACCGGAAGATAGAACGGCAGTATGGCTAAAAGGTCGATTAACGCGTACTGCGACAGCATGAACCGTATCCGGCCGCGGATCGGTGAAGAATACCGCTCGTCCGCCGTACAGGACCACACTCGGAGAATATATTCGACGGAGAAAACCACGACACAGAACACGTCGAAGGCGTAAATGTGCCAGCCAAACTGGGCGTCGATCCAGTCTACCGTCCCTGCAACGTACGTCGCGACGTTCAGAACGATCAGGCCCATATAAAGAGATTCGTCCCGAGTGAGAGCCGATCCTCAGTATTTGTCCCGTCCAAGAGAACGTAGACGCGTCCTCTCAGAGCCTGTGTGGAGCCGAAAGCCATACGATACTCGCTATTTATTGTAGGTACGGCTTAATAGCGCTGTTCTACCTCTCTTGGGGGGTGACTCGGTAGCAAAAGCGTATTATTCGTCTATCGACTTCACTCCCCTATGGAGAGTCTAGTCGTCGGATACCGTGAGACGATCCCGACGTTCGTACAGGTAATCCTGATTCTCTCGTTTTCCTTCGTCGCTGCAAAATCCATCGAATTAATCGGGTATTACGTTCTCCATCGGTACCAGAGACTGGCAACTGGTGGATACGATCGAATCATCATCGAGGAGCTTCATCTTCCGTTATATGTAACGGTCTTTCTCGTTGGAGTGTACACGAGCGCTCTACTACTTCCGGAGGTAGGGATCGGATTCTATATCGCCTCCGCTGCCATGTCTATTATACTGGTTCTCTGGGCCTATGCAACGATCCGTCTCGGAGGACGTATTATCGGCGCTAGCAATAACGCCCCAACCGATCGGGAAATCACGCCGATTCTCAAGAACATCCTAACGTTTTTTATCATTATCGCCGGGTTCTTCTTGCTCTTGGGTATCTGGAACGTCGACGTCACACCGTTGCTTGCCTCTGCTGGGGTGATCGGGATTGTTCTCGGTATCGCCGCTCGGGATTCCCTGGGTAATTTCTTTAGCGGGATATCACTGTATCTAGACAAGACATACAAGCTAGGAGACATGATCCAGCTCGAGTCAGGTGAACGTGGAACCGTTATCGATATGAGCATCCGGAGCACCACGGTGCTCACGAGAGATAATATCGCCATAACGGTCCCCAATTCTGAACTGAACTCGACGCAGGTTATCAACGAATCCTCCCCCGTCCGCCGTCGGCGGATACGACTCGATGTCGGTGTCGCTTACGGATCAGACCTCCGGCAAGTGAAAGAGGCACTGCTCGAGGTAGCCGACGAGGAAGATCTGATACTCGAAACACCGTCACCGGGCGTTCGGTTTCAGGAATTCGGTGATTCGGCGATCGTCGCACAGTTACAGTGTCATATTGAACATCCAGCGTTGCGAGGGCGGGCGAAACACTTCTTGATCGAACGGATAGACGAACGGTTCCGTGAGGACGAAATCAAGATCCCGTTCCCACAGCGTGAACTATCGTTCTATGAGTCGGAGAACACGGTTCGGCTCGAAGATGTAACTGAACGAGCGTCATTTCGCGAATCGGTGAGCGAAAACACATCGGAACGAAGCAATAACAACTAACACGTCAACGCTCACTGTGACATCCCGATCTGGTTACTCACGGGCTTCGAAGCGGGCCGGATCAGGATACCGTTTCCCGGGACTCCTGTTCGGAAAGCAGTTCGACGACTTCCAACAACAGCGACACCACGAGCGGACCGACGATGAGCCCGAGCGGGCCGATCGTGAGGATCCCGCCGACGAAGCCGACGAAGTACAGCCCCGATGAGATCTCCCCCGTCCGGGCGGCGAGTCTGGTCCGAATGACTGCGTCGGGAATGAGCGAGACAAAGACGAGCCCCAACACCAAGACGGCGACCGCTCGGGTGGTCGCGCCGATCAGGAGATCGCTCGCTGCCAGCGCCACGATGAGAAGGCTCGGTCCCAAAATAGGGATGAACTGAAGGATACCCGCGATGACGGCCAGCGAGAACGACGAGCCGTAACCTAGAACCGAGAACAACGCGAACGCGAGGACGAACGTCGCGGCCGCCGTCGCCGCTTGGATGACGTAAATCGAATACAGCGTCGTCCGTGTTCGGCGGTGCAACCGCGTCGGGATGTCGTGGTATTCGGGCGGGACGATCCTGAACGCGGCCGTCCTGACCGCGCTGGGCCGATAGAGGATCCCGTAGACGAGGAACGCGAACACGGCCATCGAGAGGATGAGTCGTGGAGCCGCACCGGCGACCGCGATCGCGAACTGGCGAATCGCTCCCTGAGCAGTCTCCAAAAGCGGTGCCACCTCGACGACCACTTCGAAGCCACCCGCGCTGATCGGTACTGTTTCGGGGAGTCCTCCGAGCGCCTCGAATAGCTCCCCTCGGCGCCGATACGCGACGTACAGTACCGGGATGATCAAAACCACGACGACGAGAAAGGCGACAACGGTGGCTATCGCACTCGCGATCCGACGCGAAAGTCCTCGCTGAACGAGTTGCTGACGGAGCGGATACAGCACGTACGCGACAGTGATCGCAAAGAGGACCGTCTGCAGGATCTCCGCCAGAATGACGGCCGTGAGCGCGGCGATCGCGACGAGCAACACGCCGAGTGTGCGTTGGCGATTGAAAACCATGCTATTTGATCATAATGGTGGGCCAAAACCGTTCCGACACCGAAAGCGGCAGTTCGCCGGATTGGCTATCTACAACTCCATTCGATCGGTGCGTTCGATCGGATAGCCGCCGTTCCAATCCATGAGTTTCGGTTCCTCCCCGAGAACTAGATACGTCGTGTCGTCGCCGACCCACGATCCGCTGTTCGCTACGGATCCATCGGCGCTGATTGCGGGCTGGTGGGTATGGCCCGTACAGATCACGTCGACTTCAGGTCTTTCGCGAACGTAGCGCCGAGCGTCGCGGTATTGTTCGCGTGCGTTAGACCCGGTCTGACACCGATCCATCCGTGTGATCCGGTCCTCTAACGTTCCGCGGGTGACCCGATCGCGATACAGTTTAAACGCAGTTTTGAGCGCGGACAGATACGAGCGCGCGTCGGTGTACATGGCCCACTTCTGTGAGAAGGTCGCGCCGATGGCGTCGTCGCTCACCAGCGCGAGTTTGTCGAAATACCACGGATCCTGGAGGGGATCGAACTGATGACCGTGCAAGAACGCGTACGACGTCGTTTCGTACTCGAGGGTCAACTCCGGATGATAATCCGTCTCGTAGAACTGACGCCGGCCCGCTTCGATATCTTTCCGGGCGTACCAATCGTGGTTACCCAGTACGTAGTGGACATCGATACCTTCCTCCCGACACTCCTCGAGGGTCGCGAAGACGTCGAAGTCGTCCCGCGTGACCGACCGCATGTCCCGGCGCCATAGGTCCTCTATATCCCCGTTGAGAACGAGGTCCGACGGTTGGAGTTCGTCTCGGACGTGGGAGAGAAACTCCATGAACGCAGTCCGGTTGGCATACACCGAGCTCATGTCCTCGGTTCCCAGATGCGTATCGGAGACGGTGACGATCATCGGTGCGGTCGCTGTCCCGTATCTCATAGTGGAGAGAGAAAAGTATACCGGGCACTCCCCGGCTACGGCTCCCGCAACTCGAACTCGATCCGTTCGACGTCTTCGCCTTTCGAGTGTCGATCGACGATCTCGATCCGGCCGATCTCGCCCAGCCGCGAGACGTGGGTCCCGCCGCAGGGGCACATATCGAAGCCCTCGATTTCGACGACCCGAAGCGGGTCGACCGACGCCGGGATGAGATCCAGCAGCGCCCGGCCCTCGTCGACGGTCGCCTCGACCGTTTCGCGGGATCGGTTCTCCTTTTCGACGGCGAGATCCCGTCCGATGACATCGTTCGCGCGTTCCTCGATGGCCTCGAGATCGGACGCATCGAAACTCGCGGGCTCGAAATCGATCCGGGAGCGTTCGGGGCCGACCTGGTTGCCGGCGGTGCCCGCCCCGTCGCGATCGAGCACGATCCGGGAGACGACGTGTTGGGCGGTGTGCATCCGGCGCAACCGGTCACGACGGGATCCGTCGATACGACCCTCGACCGTCGTCCCCTCGGCCGGCGGTTCGCCTTCGAGTCGTTCGATCCCGTGTCGGATCTCCCCGTGATCCTTCCGGACGTCGGTCACGTCGGCGCGGCCGCCGTCCCACGAGAGCGTGCCCCGGTCGGCCGGCTGGCCGCCGCCTTCCGGGTAAAAATACGTCCCGTCGAGGAGAACGTACTCGGCCGTCGCTTCGGTCACCGTCGCGCTGAAGGCTGTGACGTCGTCCTCGTCGGGAAGATACCGTAAGTCGGTCATACGTTCGGATTGCGGTGAGAGACATTAAACCGCTCCGCCTGTTCGTGGGGAGCGAGCGATGCCCGCTATCGGTCGCTTTCGAGTTCGTCGACGAGTTCGGTCGCCTCCTTTGCCATCGTCCCGGAAACGTTCCCACGGTACCGCGCCCGCTCTCGGATCGCCACGACCTGGTGTACCCGGGGATCCGGGTCGATGTCGTCGACGTATTCACGGACAGTTTCACCCCGTTCCCGTCTCCGATAGCGACGTTCCAGCAGTAACGTGAGCCGCTCGAAGGACTGCTCGACGTCCGTCTTGGGGTCGTCGCCCGAACGATACTGCAAGCGAAGCCGCTGGAACTTTCGACGGACGTACCGCGACCGTCGGACACCCACGACCATCCCGACGGCCAAAAGCGAGAGCACCGCCAGCTGTTGGGAGCTCGGGAGCGTCGCTCCCGTCCCGAGATCATCACCGTCGTCGCTTTGATCATCCGCCACCGAGACGGGATCCGCCGATTCGAACTCCTCGCCGACGATTTCGTCCCGATCCTCGATCAGTTCGCCGTCGGTGTCCGTCCCGATCTCGTCCGTCTCGTCAGGCTCCTCGCCGTCCTCCGGTTCTATCCCTTCGGCGGGAACGCCCCACGATTCCGCGGTATCAAACCCTTGTTCTTCAAGCACCTGATCGTCGAATTCGCCGACGAACTCCCGGATGTTCTCGAGTTCGCTCGCCTGCTCTTCGAGGAGATCGGCCGGTGGCGTCGGCTCGAAGGTTATCCAGCCGTACTCGGGGAAATACACCTCGACCCACGCGTGGGCGTTCGTCCCGCGGACGACCCAGGTGTCCTCGTCGATCTGTTGACCCGTGCTGTACCCGACCGCCATCCGGGCCGGTACGTCCTGTGACCGAAGCATCGTCACCATCGTCGTCGCGAAGTACGTACAGTAGCCGGCGTCCATCTCGAAGAGGAAGGCGTCCGCGATGTCCCCCTCGGGTCGGTCGATATCGAGGGAGTACTCTTTGTTTTCCCGGAGGTACTGTTCGATCGTGACCGCCGCATCGTAGGAGCTGTTCGCGTCGGCGACGAGTTCGTCCGTCGCCTCGTGAAGCCGATCCGGCGTGTCGCTCGGCAGTTGTGTGTACGTCTCCTCGATCTCCGAGGGGTACTCGGTCCCGGCGGTTCGCAGTTCGTCTTCGGAGGCGTCCGGCACGGAACTGGAAACGGTATACGAGTCCGTCGAGTCGAGTACCCGCTCCGGCTGTATCGCCGCCCCGGTGTCGATATCCGAGTCGTCGATCGTCTCGCTTTCGACCTCGTAGGGGCGCCACGCGGCCGGCATCGCCGCCGAATCGGCCTCGACTGCGACCGTCTGGTCGACCCGGGCGGTCGGTCCTTCGGCCTGTCGGAACTCGCTCTCGTCGGGGAGCGCCGACGCTTTGAGCCAGCCGTCGCCGGTGTAGCGATCGTAGCTTCCCGTCCGCCAGTACTGTCCCTGGTCGGCTTCGACGATGAAGTGGATCTCCGGCGAGAGATCGATCGAGCCCACGATATCGAGTTCGCTACCGCTCTCGACGGTGGCGTCGGTCATCGTCCCGCTTTCGGCGGTGGTCTCGAGGTCACTTCCCGATCCGGTCCCCAGATCGACCGCCGCGCCGCCGAGGGGAATGACCGAAACGAAAAGCGGCGTCACGACCATTACGACGAGGATCGGAACGAGATACTCCGCCGCCCTGACGCCCCCGTCGCTTCCCTCCAGATCGCCGAGCCCGACGGCGACCGCCGCGCCGGCGACCGCGGCGAGCGTCAGCGTCGGGCCGGCGTCCCCGGTCAGCACGAAAAAGCCGACGGCGCTCGCGCCGACGAACGCCGCGAGGCCGTACTGCCGTCGCAGCGCGAAATACCACGTCAGGAATATCGGCGCGGGCGTGACGCCGAGATACCAGGCCGTCGCGTCGTGGATCCGGAGGGCGGACATCCCCGTCACCAACTCGAAGCTGTCCGAGAGGATTCCCTGCGGTTCGAACCCGATTCCGGCCCTGAGAGCGTACCACAACCACCCGATCGCGAGCGCCATCGCCCCGACCGCGAGGGCGGTTCGTGGTCGGACGTACCGCGCGAAAAGTGTCGCGGCCACGAGCGCGCCCCCGGCCAGCGCCAGCAGCTGTCTCGGCTCGCCGGTCACGGTTATCAGCTCGACCAACACCGCCACGAAGACGCCGACGAGCACGGCCGTACCCGACAGGGCGCCGAGACGGAGCGGGTCAATCCGTCCGAGCGCCGCCGGAACGGCGTCTCGGAGCGAGCGCCGGGAGACACTCGCGCCGCTCATCCGTCGACCACCGCCCGCTGTCCTCGGCTTTTCCGTCGGTTCTCGGGTGACGACCCCGTCGGGTCGGATCGAAGCCGTTCGAAGGCGAACTCGCCGTCATCGAGCCGAACCACGACGGATCCTTCAGTTCCCCGAACCGATACGTCCGCCGCCTCATCGTGGCTATCCAGAGTGTCCCGCGTTCCGTTCCGTTTCCGTATCGGGCCGTCGCCGAGGCCAGCGAGCGAGTACAGGATCGAATCGAGCTGTCGCTCCTCCGAGATGTCGACGCCCTCGCTGTCCCGGACTGTCGCCGCGACGTCGAAGCCGGCGTCGAAAAACAGCACAACGAGGCTGGCCGCGGCAGCCGAGACGTCGTCAGGGTCCCCGTTCCGGCCATCGACGGTGACGCGGATCGGCCCGTGCTGTCGGTTCGGCTCGGAGCCGACGACCAACAGCTCGTCGTGTCTGGCGGTCTGTTTCCAGTCGATTCGCTGTAGGGGATCCCCTTCCTGGTACTCACGGAGCCAATCGAACACATCGGATCCGGCCGTCGGATCCTCGCCGAAGAGCGCGGTGATGACGTCGGTCCGGCTCAGATCGTACACCTCGGGATAGACGACGACCTCGTTTCGATTCCCGAGCCGATGCGTCGTGGCGATCACTCCGAGCGGGTCTCGCTGACGGACCGTCGCCGGACCGAGCGCGTACTGGCCACGGTCACCGAAAAGGAGTTCGCGTTCGATCTCGAACGGGACCGCTCCCGTCCGTTCGACCGTCTCCCCGTCGATTCCGTCCGGAAGGCCGTCGATGACGGTCGCGACTCCGCCGCCGTCGATCGAGATCGTCTCGCTTCGGCGCTCTCCGCCGAATCCGGGACGGACGGCCGATCGCTCGACGGTCGGCGTCTCCGCGCGCCAGAGCGTGATTGCTCCGATCACGAGCGCCACTGCGGCCGGGGCGGCGACGTAGTTCAGTGCACGCTGGCCGAAGAGGACGCCCTGAATCAGGGCGATCGCTGCGATCGCGACGACGACGAAACCGCGGCGTGTCGGCCTCATTCGGGATCGACGGCCGAGAGTGCCTCCGCGACGAGCTCGTCGGCCGAGCGCTCGCCGCCAGTCCGGACCCGATGTGGGATCACGACCGGTGCTTCGGTTTTGACGTCGTCCGGGACGACGTAATCACGCCCATCGATGACTGCTCGGGCCTGAGCCGATCGGAGCAGGTGTAAGGTCCCACGTGGACTCAGGCCGATCCGGGCGTGTTCACGCGTGAAGTTCGCGAGTTCCGTCGCATACGACCGGATGTCCTCGACGACGGTGATCTCGGCCGTCGTCGACCGAGCGTCCCTGAGATCTTCGAGCGTCACAACGGGGTCGAGCGATTCGATGGGATGATCGCCGATGACTCGATCGAGCATTTCGGCCTCCTCGGCCGGCTCCGGATAACCGAAGCGGAGCCGTTTCGTGAACCGGTCGAGTTCGGCCATCGGGAGGTCGTAGACGTGGTCGCTCGCGATGGTGTTCTGTGTCGCAATGACGGTAAACGGGTTCGGAAGCGTTCGCGTTTCGCCGTCGACCGTCACCTGCGCTTCTTCCATCGCCTCGAGGAGTGCGCTTTGGGCTTTCGGCGGCGCGCGGTTGATCTCATCGCCCAAGACGACGTTTCCGAACACCGGGCCGTGGCGGAACTCGAAATCGTTCCGTTTCTTGTTGTACACGTTGACGCCGGTTACATCGGCCGGGAGGATATCCGGGGTGAACTGGATCCGTTTGAACTCCCCCTCGAAGGAGCGGGCGATAGCGCGGGCGAGCGTCGTCTTTCCGACGCCCGGTACGTCCTCTAGGAGGACGTGGCCGCGAGCCAAAACCGCCGTGAGGACGTGTTCGATGACGGTTCGATTGCCGACGATCACCCGTTCGACGTTCTCGCGGACGCTCGATACGACCTCGCTTGCGGCCGCGACGTCGTCGGCCAGACCCGCGCCGGAATCGGAGAGGGACGTTTCCCGGGACGGCGCGTCTGGGTTTGCCATGTTCTCTCATGGGGTCCCAGCGACTAAAATACTCTGTCGAACCAGCAAGCCGGACCCCGTCGTCCGTTCGACTCGTCGGTTCAGCGTTCAGTGGGATCTCGGCCCGCGTTTTCGGAGACTGGACTCTGACCTCTCGGTGAGGTCGTATTTTTCACCGACGTGGGGAAAGATATTTGGCGCTCTCATCGAGTGTCTATGGTATGCCACACTGCCGCAACTGTGAGTCGTTCGTTACGGACAACTACGTGCGCGTGTTCGCCCCGCAGGGAATGTCGACGGTCCGCGTCTGTCCGAACTGTGAGGACAAACTCAGGGACGGTGCCGAGGTCCGGGAAGCACGATCGACGCGGCAGAACTAGCGGTTTCCGGCTTTTTCGACCCTTCTCCTCGCCCGACCCTTCCGTCGGGCGGCGATCGCCCGCTTTTTACGCCGTCGTTGCGGAGTGGAGGGTATGGTCGAGAACGTCATCTGGCCCGCCTACCTCGACGCGGAGCGCTCCCGCAACGAGGGGCGGCGGGTGCCCGAGGGTCTCGCCGTCCCGTCGCCGACGGTCGACGAGATCGCGAGCGCGGTCCAGCAGGTCGGCTACGACGCCGTCATCGAACGGGACAAAACGTACCCACGCGAGTACGAAGCGCGCGGGCGCGTCGTCGTCAAGGGCGCCGACGACGCGTCGAAATCCGACCTCCTCGGCGCGGTCGCCGCGTACGTCGCCGCCCTCCGCGAATGAAACGCGTCGGCGAGGTCGTCCGGACCGCACAGGGACTGGCCGTCCTCCGCTCGCCGGACGAGGGGTATCCGGACCTCGGCACGGCGGTCGTCGATCAGAACCTCGATCCGATCGGCCGTGTCGTCGACGTGTTCGGCCCCGTCGAACGGCCCTACGTCGCCGTCTCTCCGATCGACGGGGTCGCCGTGGCCGGACTGCTCGGCGAAAAGCTCTACGCGCGATGACCGAGCGGACCGATCGTCACCGTAACGGCCCCGCCCGCCCGCGAACCACAACCCCCAAACAGCCGGCGAAACAGTGACGCACATGAACCGGACCGTCGCCGCCGTCGCCGCAACCGTCGGGATCTTCCTCACCGTTCAGCTTGGTGCGCTGGCGCTGGTCCAGCCGTTCATGGACGCCGGCTATCAAACCGTCGAGGACCCCTCCGATCCGACCAACAGCCTGCTGTACATCGGGGCAATCCTCGTCGCGACGCTCATCATGCTCGCCGCGATGAAGTACGGGGTCGACCGGTTCCTGCAGGGATTGATCGTCTTCGCGGCCGTCTTTCTGTCCTTCTACGTCTTTACCGTCGTCGTACCACCGGTCTTCACTCTGGCCGGGCTCAACGTCCTCGCTGTCGGGTTGGCGCTCGCACTCGGCGTCGGCCTCCTCGTGTATCCCGAGTGGTACGTCATCGACGCCGCCGGGATCGTCATGGGCGCCGGCGCGGCCGGCCTGTTCGGGATCAGCTTCGGTCTGTTGCCCGCGATCGTGCTCTTGGTCGTGCTCGCCGTCTACGACGCCATCTCGGTGTACGGTACCGAACACATGCTGACGCTCGCCTCCGGCGTCATGGATCTCCGACTCCCCGTCGTGCTCGTGATCCCGCTGACGCTTTCGTACTCGTTTCTGGAGGAGAGTGGGCCCGAAACGCTCGAAGAGGATCCGGCCGGCGGAGAACCCTCGGACGGAGCTGAATCGACCGATCGCTCGGACCGGGACGGGGAAACCGCGAGCGACGAGAACGCAACGACCGACGCTGAACTCGGGGACGATGACGAACCCGAGGACCCGTTCGAACGCGACGCCTTCTTCATCGGACTGGGTGACGCGGTCATCCCGGCGATCCTCGTCGCCTCGGCGGCCTTCTTCCGTCCGGGCGACGCGGCGCTTCTGGAAGTTCCGGGGATCGCGCTGACGCTGCCGGCGCTCGGGGCGATGGTCGGCACGATCGCCGGACTCCTCGTCCTAATGTGGATGGTGATGAAGGGTCGTGCCCACGCCGGTCTACCGCTTCTCAACGGCGGCGCGATCGCGGGCTATCTGCTCGGGGCGGTTCTGGCGGGGATCGCGCTCGTCGAGGCCGTCGGCCTCGCGCCGTATCTCTGATCCGTTCTCGACGCTTTGCCTGACAGCACCGAATCCACGCGCCCGTCCCGAACGGGTTCATCGACGCGCCATCGATCGGGGTGACCATCCGACGTCCCGCAACCGGACCCGGCATGCAAAAGCGGCAGCGCGAGGTGAACGTTACCGTCAGCGAAACCGGTCGCGTCGGTGTAACCCGGTTGTTTAACAGGTATTGGGGTGAACCGACGTCCGATGGACGAGGAGCCGTCGGGTATCGATTACAGCGGGCGAGCCAAGGAGGTCCTCGGGTTCTCGCGGTGGTGGCAGATCGTCGCCGCCGCGGCGATGATGGCGGCCGTCAGCCCCTATCAGTACGTCTGGTCCTCGATCGAGGGGCCCCTCGCGGAGAGTCTCGATATCGCGCTGCCTGCGCTGGGCGCCGTGTTCTCTTTTTACGTCGTCTTTCAGTCGTTATCACAGATGCCGGCCGGCTGGTGGCGTGACAGACGTGGGCCGCGAAACCTGACGTATCTCGCCGCACTTCTGGCCGGCGGCGGCTATATCGGGCTCGCCTACGCGACGAGCGTCTGGCAGCTGTACCTTCTGTACTCGCTCGGGGCGATCGGCGTCGGCATCATCTACACCGTCGCGGTCAACACCGCCGTCAAGTGGTTCCCCGACCGGACGGGGCTCACGACCGGGATCGGAACCATGGCCTTCGCCGGCGGCAGCGCCCTCGTCGTCCCGTACGTGCGGGCCAACGCGACCGTCGGCGGCTATGCCGACGTCCTCCGAAACGTCGGCCTCGTCATTCTGGTCGTCCTGCTCGTGGGGGCTGTCCTCCTCCGCGACCCGCCGAACGACTGGCTCGGCCTCGACGACGACAACGAGGGTACCGACGAAAGCGACCTCGCCGCCTCGCTCCGCGGGACAGCCTACACGACGCGGGAGATGCTGCGAACCTGGCAGTTCTGGCTACTGTATGCGATGTTTCTCGCGACCGCGAGCGCCGATCTCATCGTCATCGCGAACGTGGTCAGATTCGCCGAACACCTGGGGCTCGCCGCGGTGGTCGCGACCGCCGCCGCGACACTGTTACCGATCGCGGCCGGCCTCTCGCGGTTGGTCCTCGGGGAAGCCTCCGACCGGTTCGACAGAACGCACGTGATGGTCGTCTCGTTCGTTCTGGCCGGGCTGTTCCGGTTCGGGCTCGTCGGAACGGGGCTGGCCGACGCCGGCGTCGGTTTCGTAATCATGGTCGTCGGCGCGATGTTCTTCTCCTCGCCGCTGTACGTCTACTTTCCGGCGGTCGTCGCCGATTACTACGGCGCCGAACACTCCTCGAGCAACTACGCCGTCCTCTATACGGCGAAGGTCGGCGGCGGCGTCTTCGCCGGGACAGTGACTGGCTTTCTCGTGGCGACGTTCGGGTGGATTCCGACGTTCACCCTCGGTGGGGTGTTGGCGCTTGCGGCGGGGGTCGCGGCCCTCTTGCTCCGACCGCCGGCCAACTCCGGGCTGACATCCCCGAAGGCAGACTGAATCCGGTCCCGGAGGATGTTCCCGCGCCGATTTCGAACGTGACCCGACCCGAATCCGCAAGGGTTTGAAGGGATGGCGTCGAACGGTCGATATGGCAGATCCGTCGTTTCTCGAACAACGACTCGATGCGAGCACGTGGCCGATCGCAGTCGGTGATCTCTTCGCCCTGCTGGCGTTCCTGCTCGCCGGCACGCTCCAGCATTGGACGCTCGAGCAGCTCCAGGCCGACCCAACGATCTATCTCCTCGCGGCCGGTCCCTTCCTCATCGGGTGGCTGCTCTGTGCGCCGCTCATCGGCGCGTATTCGCCCGGCGGCGGCTCGGCGCCGAACTCCTCGATCCCGCTCGCGATCCGCTCGTGGATCCCGGCGGCGCTCGTCGGGTTGGGGATCCGAGTTGTCGCTATCCCCGATCGTGGGGCCGACATCGTCTTCGTCGCCATCATGCTCGTCGGCGGTGTCGTCGTCCTGTCGCTGTGGCGGTTTCTCTACTTCAAGCTCCGGTAGCGACGCCCGAGAGCGTCATCTCGAAGCCGTACTCGATCGGGCGGACCTCGAGCCCGGCGCGATCGATCATCCCTTCCAGTTCCTCGGCAGTATAAAAGGTCGAGTCGAAGCCGAAGAGCGTCTCGCCGACCGCCAGGAGTCGTCCCCGGCGCGCCGAGCGGTCGAACTCCTTGATGACGAGGACGCCGCCCGGCGCGAGCACGCGGGCGATCTCCTCGAGACAGCGTTCCGGATCGGGGAAGTGATGGAACGCGTCGACGACCACGACGGCGTCGATCAAGCCGTCCGGATGCGGCAGGTCCGTCGCGCTCGCCCGAACCGTCTCCAGACCCTTCGCTCTCGCCCGTCGCAACATCCCCTCGGCGGGATCGAGCACCGTCGCATCGAGCGTCCGTGCGACGCGTCCGGAGCCGCCACCGACCTCGACGATCCGTTCGACGTCACGTTCGGCGACGATGAGGCCCTTCCGGAGGGCCGTTTCGTCCGTCGCCGGCATGAGCCGGTCGTACAGCGGCGCGAACAGCTCGAAGGCCCGCACATCCCAGCGCATATTCGGCCTTCGAACGCCGGGCATAACACCGTTGCCATCCAAACGTGGACATGGAAACCGTCCTGCTCGGGTGGCCCTCGGAGGGGCCGACGCTTCGGCTGGATTACCGGCGGTTCAGCTACGCCGGCAAGTTCGTCATGTCGACGACCGGGAAAGCGATCGTCCGGGAACCAGCCGAAGACAGGACCGAATCTGTCGACGGGTCCGACTCACGCGGGACGGGAGCGTCTGCCGACGCCGGCCGCTTCGACGACGACGTGCTCGCGGCCGTCGCGTTCAACGCCGACCGGACGGACAAAAAGACGCTCTGGCTCCGATACGTGACTGTCAGAGACGATCGGCGCGGCGAGGGACTCGGTCCCCGCCTCTGTGCGTTCGTCGCTGACCGGGCCAAAGCGCGCGGATACGATCGCCTCAAGATCGCCGTGAACAACCCCTTCGCCTACGAGGCGCTGTACCGGGCCGGATTCGTCTTCAGCGGCGAGACGACCGGCCTCGCGGAGCTCGTTTTGGTCCGCTCGATCGATGGTTCCCCTCGGGGCCGGTCGAAACGGACGTATCAGTCCGGACTCGATCGGTACCGCGATCGGGATCTCTCCGCCGACGAGCGGGCGTTTCTCGAACGCAAGCGAGGAACGTCGCCTCCCGAAACGATCTGACGGATCACGCCTCCGGCCTCCCGGAGAGGGAACGGCCCACCGGCGGTTTGAAATCGCTCCCCGACGAACGGCGACCAATGGGAAACGCGGATCTCCGACAGCTGGCCGCCATCGACCCGGTGCCGTTCTCCGAGCTCGCCGGGAGCGTCGTCGCGATCGACGCCCACAACTGGCTGTATCGGTATCTGACGACGACCGTCCGCTTTACGGCGAGTTCGGCCTACACGACGGAAGGCGGCGAGGAGGTCGCGAACCTCATCGGCGTCGTCCAGGGGCTGCCGAAGTTCTTCGAACACGACATCACCCCCGTATTCGTCTTCGACGGCGGCGTCGCCGAACTGAAAGACGACGAGGTCGAGACGCGGAGAAAACAGCGCCAGCGGTACGAGGAGGAACTCGAGGCGGCAAAAGAGAGTGACGCGGACGCCGCGGCGATCGCCACGCTCGACTCACGGACCCAGCGGCTCACCGAGACGATCCAGGAGACGACCCGCGAACTGCTCGCGCTGCTCGATGTCCCGATCGTCGAGGCGCCCGCCGAGGGTGAGGCCCAAGCCGCCTACATGGCTCGTAAGGGTGAGGCCGACTACGCCGGTTCCGAGGATTACGACACGCTCCTTTTGGGCGCCCCCTACACGCTTCGAGGGCTGACGAGCAAGGGCGACCCCGAGTGTATGGACTTCGAGCGGACGCTCTCGGAACTCGAGTTGAGCTGGGAGAGGCTCGTCGACGCGGCGATCCTCATGGGAACCGATTTCAACGACGGTATCGACGGCGTCGGTCCGAAGACGGCCGTGAAGCTGATCCACGAGCATGGCGATCTCTACGCCGCACTCGAGGCGCGTGGCGAATCGATCGCGCATGCCGACCGGATCAGGGGGATGTTCCTCGATCCCGCCGTCACCGACGAGTACGACTACGACACCGAGATCAATCCGGACCTCGACGCTGCCAAACGGTACGTCACCGACGAGTGGGATATTCCGGCCGGGGAAGTCGCCCGCGGTTTCGAACGGATCGAGGAGTCGGTCGTTCAGACTGGACTCGATCGCTGGAGCTAGGCGGTCCGTCCCGGCGGGCTTTTGGGTTTCGCCGTCACACTACCCGATATGACACCCGAAGAAGTCGAGGCCAGGATCGAAGCCAAACTCGAAGACTGCGAGGCGACCGTCGAGAAAGCCCGCGGAGAGCACGACGACGACCACCTCCGGGCGACCGTCGTCTCCCCGGCCTTCGAGGGGCGTTCGCTGGTCGATCAACATCAGCTCGTCTACGACGCGCTCGGCGACGCGATGACGACGGAGATCCACGCCCTGGAGCTTACGACTCGAACGCGCGATAGTTGAGGTCGGTTGCGATCCGGCGGACTTTCGATGCTCTTTACGTTCCCCCCTTCGATACGCCGCTTATGACGGACGACAGCGCCGATTACCGGATCGAACGCGACAGTCTCGGCGAGATGGAGGTTCCGACCGACGCCTACTGGGGAGCCCAGACACAGCGCGCCGTAGAGAACTTCCCGATCTCGGGGCTGACGTTCCAGCGGCGGTTCATCCGCGCGCTCGGGATCGTCAAGAAGGCGGCCGCGGAGGCGAACCTCGAACTCGGACTGCTCGAGGAGTCGAAAGCCGACGCGGTCTCGGCGGCCGCCACGGAGGTCATCGACGGCGAGCACGACGATCAGTTCCCCGTCGACGTCTTCCAGACCGGCTCGGGGACCTCTTCGAACATGAACGCAAACGAGGTGATCGCCAACCGCGCGACCGAGATCTACGGCGGCGAGATCGGCTCACGGGAGATCCACCCCAACGACCACGTCAACTACGGCCAATCGAGCAACGACGTGATCCCGACCGCGATGCACGTCGCGGCGCTGGAGGCCGTCGAGAAGGACGTGATCCCCGGCCTGCAGCTTTTGGCCGAAGAGCTCGAAGCCAAGGAGGAAGCCTTCGACGACGTCGTCAAAACCGGCCGAACACACCTGCAGGACGCGACGCCCGTCCGCCTCGGTCAGGAGTTCGGCGGGTACCGAACCCAGATCGAGAAGGGGATCGAGCGCGTCGAGACGACGCGGGAACGGCTCGGCGAACTCGCCCTCGGCGGGACGGCCGTCGGGACGGGGCTCAACACCCACCCGGAGTTCCCACAACTTGCCGCCGAGAACATCTCCGCGGAGACCGGCCTCTCCTTCCGCGAGGCCGACAACCACTTCGAGGCGCAGGCGGCCCACGACGCGATGAGCGAGGCCCACGGCGCGCTCCGAACGGTCGCCGGCTCGATGAACAAGATCGCGAACGACCTCCGGTTGCTCGCCTCGGGGCCCCGAAACGGTCTCGGCGAGATCGAACAGCCCGAGAACCAGCCCGGCTCCTCGATCATGCCCGGGAAAATCAACCCCGTCGTGGCCGAATCGGTCAATCAGGTCCACAAGCAGGTCGTCGGCAACGACGCGGCCGTTTCGGCAGGAGCCGCCCGCGGCGAAATCGACCTGAACCTTTATAAACCGGTGTTGGCGTACAACTTCTTACAGAGCGCCTCGCTCATCGCCAACAGCGCCGAAGTGTTCGGCGAGCGGTTCGTCGGTAAACTCGAGGCCAACGTCGATCACTGTAAAAAGCAGGTCGACCAGTCGATGGCGCTCGCGACCGCGCTCAATCCGGCGATCGGGTACGACGCCGCATCGAAGGTCGCAAAAAAGGCGCTTGCGGACGGCAAGACGGTTCGTGCGGTCGCCGTCGAGGAGGGCTATCTCACCGAAGCGGAGGCCGACCAAGTCCTCGATCCCCGGGCGATGACGGAACGCGTCATCCTCGGCGCCGAGGAGTAATCGGCTGGATACCGGCGAAGGATCGGCTAAACGGAGCGTCGATCGACACGGATATTCCGAGAACTTATATATAAATCTAGCGGCCACTATTCCAATGCTGAAAACGCTGTACCCTTTTTATACTTATATGGTACGTACGTGGTAACAAAATGAAGCAGATGAAGTCACCGCTCGAGTTCGGCGCCGATATTGACGAAGACGACGAGGACACGATCACGGTCTCACAACTGCGCGCGGAGTTGAACGGGGCGGGCAAATCCGAGGCGCCGGGGTCG
>LKMJ01000019.1_pt1 | contig 88743 bp, 100 predicted proteins | sample 643391 | NCBI WGS metagenome assembly LKMJ01 (sample SAMN04112250, study PRJNA286221) | soda lake metagenome | biome: soda lake; feature: Kulunda Steppe; material: water; isolation source: sample PL-Br10 brine of Picturesque Lake | place: Russia: Kulunda steppe | collected 2010-07 | reverse complement strand
CGCCTCCGAGTTCGAGGTTTCCGTCCAAAACCTTGATACCGAATTCGAGGACGACGAGGTCCGATCCGGTGAGTCGACCGAGTTTAGCATGGACTCCAACCGTGGTAACTACAACGTCACAGTAACCGAGGCGGACGAGGACCTCGATGAAGACGAGCTCTCGACAATCTTCCAAGGTATTGTCGATGACGGCTTCGCCGACAGCGTCAACATCACTGACGACGACGAGATCGAAATCAGAGGTGTCGACGACTTCGTCGAGGACGCCGAACTCACATTCACCGACATAGACGAGGGTGACTACGAGTTCGACTTCGACGTTGTCGACAGTACTGCGGAATCGAACGCTTCCATCACTGTCCTCGGCGAGGTTGACGCCGACGCTTCCTTCGACGAAGCGCAAGTAGAACAGAACCGCGGTGACATCGTAGATATCAACGCCACCGTCGAAGGTAGCCCTGACGAAGTCGATATCGTCTTCGGAGATATCGACGATAGCGGTTACCAAGCGAACATCACCGTCGAATTAGACGATGACAACGACGACCAAGTTGCACTCCGATTCAACACCCGAAACGCGGGTCTGATCGGTGGTGCTGACTTCGGTGATACCGACAATACTAACGCTAGCATGATCGTCCAGGCACGCGACGATCTCGGCGAGGTCACTGACTTCAGTCAGGACACCGAAGACAGTGCAGAGCTCAACCGTGTCCTTCAGGACGGATTGTATGACGTTGAGATCCGCGAAGGTAACACGACGAATGATGTCGACGTGCTGTTGGATGACGAAGACGAGTACGACGTCATGACGGTCGACCTGCTCGAACGGTCGACTGACGACATCAACATGTGGCGAGCTCCGACCGGTTCGCTCGGCGACTTCACGAGTGTTGACGACGTGGAGGCATGGGTCGAAGCCGGTAACATCACTGAAACCGACGAGATCGCGATGTCCGATCGGAGTCGCTCGGACCGAAGTGACGTTATCGTCCACCAGATCGAAGTCTCCGGTATCCAGGCCGACGCATCTGATGGAAACGGCTTCGGCGACCTGAATACCTCTCTCCTGCTCAACAGCACCAACTTCACGCTCGAGTACGAGCAGCAGAGCCCGCAGGCCAACCGAGAACCGTTCGAACTGAACACCTCGGAAACGGCGTTCGATGACATGGCAGTCATCCACGACGAGGAGACGAACAACTACTACGTCGCCGCTGAGCGTAGCTCGATCCAGGTCGATCGTGGCGGTGAGGCCAGAATCCTCCCGACCGACCGTGAGTTCGAAGCCTCGTTCAATGTGACGGCAAGCTACCTCGACAACTTCACACGCGACAGTCTCGAGAGTCCAGATGACGACGAGGTTGTCAGTGCGGAGTTCGACACTGTCGACCGCGAACTTGACTTCGACACTGTCGATGACGAAATCGTCGTCCCGGCCAGTGAAGACGCGAATATCACGGGCGACACCAACATCGCTCCAGGTACGGAAATCAACATCCGGACACGAGCCACCGGTGACGGTGCGTTCCTCCGGACTGCGAACGATGTGCGTGTCGACGGTGACGGCGAATTCGCTGGTATGTTTGACTTCTCTGACCGATCCGCTGGTCAGGAATTCACTGCGAGCGTCCGCCAACAGGGCTTCGACGATGACGCTGCGACTGACGGAGTCATCGGCGAGCTCGAAGGACCTGTCTTCACGGTCTCTGACCTCGAACCACAGGACGCTGAAGTCGATCAGGGCGACATGATCGACGTCTCGGCGACCATCACCAACGAGGGCGACGAGGACGGTAATCAGACCGTCTCGCTGACGCTCGACGGTGACGAACTCGATTCCCAAGAGGTTGAACTGGACGAGGGTGACGACACCACCGTCGAGTTCACGGACGTCGACACGTCCGAACTTGAGGGAACCTACGAGCACGCAATCGAGACTGAAGACGATAGCGCGAGCGGCACACTGACCGTCAACGTCGACGACGCTGACGACGAAGAGGTGCCAACTGACGACGACGAGGCGCCAACTGACGACGATGAGGCGCCAACTGACGACGACGAGGCGCCAACTGACGACGACGAGGTGCCGACTGACGACGCCGAACCTGAAGATCAGGTTGGCTTCGGTGCCGTTGTCGCTCTGATCGCGCTCCTCGCTGCTGCGCTCATCGCGGCCCGTCGCAACGCGCTCAACAACTAACTGAATCGCGCGATTCAGTCCAACCGACTTGCGGTTTCATTTTTTGACGCGCTTCGTCCCTGAGTGACGACTCTTGATCCGGTCACGGTGAAACAAGCCGAAAGCCACGCTTCAGCCGTGGGAGAACTCAATACGGAGCTTCGAGACTGAACTGAAGCCGATAGCCGACGAAGCGGCGACTTCGCTGATTTCTGCTCCGCTTCGATTCGGGATACGAATACAGACACACAGAGGAATGAGATCGCTTTTTATAGGCGATCGAGGCGAATGCCCCGAAGCTTGACCCTGGAATGATTCACTGGGACTGTACTGACGCTGGCCTATCCGATGGTCCGTACCTCCTCCGGCGCGTGGTGATCTTTTATAATGTGTCCTGAGTGAACCACCGCGGGAGGACGACACTCCTGCTCGGCTGTCTCCGAGAACGCACCTGCTGGACAGTACTCGCTTTCCTCGCGTCCTCCAGTTATCCGGACACCACCTGTGGTGAACAGACGGGCTACCGATTGAGCAGGGTGAGTGCCTCGGGCTCGCTCGAAAATCTCCGATTACAGTGGGCTCGGAAAAGCGTGTTTTCCGACGATTCGTCGCGGAAACCGTGTCGCGAGATGACGGAACACTCCGAGTCTGGAAGCACTTGCCCCAAGGCAGTTGACGTCCTGATCGGCAGATCCTGCGACGCTACGCTTTGATAGTCGAATCCGATCTGTGGCCCAATCTACGATGGCGTCCACGGCACCTCCCACCAATCTGGCCCGCTCTTCAGGGTCCGACCCCACTCAGGGCGTCGATGTATCGCTCGTCTCCCCGCTCGATCGCCGCCCGAGTGTCGGGATCAAGGTCAGGTGTGTCCGATTCCGGTGGCAGGGCGATATCCCGAGGTTCGTCCTCCCCACAGGCGTGGGCGTGGATGAGACTCGCCTCGCGATCGTAGTTCTCGTAGTCGTTCGGGTTGTCGAGATCGACGTTCTCCTCTATGACCCACAGGTTGATGTGGGTGAGCTCTTGGCCTTCCGAGCGATAGTCCGCACAGAGATACTCAGCGTAGACCGCATCGGCGTCGTCGCTGTAAGCGGGGTTCGTCCGGCTATCGATGGAGTACATGTAGAACCGCTCCCGATACGTATCGAGCTGTTGGTAGTTTCGGTGACCGTGGGGTCGGTCCCACGCCATCGGTCTGTCGTTGTAGACGTCGACCACCTCGCCGTCGCTCCGCAGACCGGCGAAGACGTAGTACTCGTCGGAGCCGATCGGTCCCTGATAGAAGCGCCACGGCGGCTGATCGAGTCTGACGCTCGATTGAACCGATTCGACCCTGTCGGCCAGCGGCATGGTCGCCTCGTCGTTGATCGCGCCGACGGTCGCAAGCGTCGGCACGACGACGAACGCGCCCGAGACGATGACGACCACCGTGACGAGGACTGTCGCCGGAACCCGAAGCCGTTCGATAGCCGGCGTTTCGGGTAGCGTCGCCCGCGGGAGCAGACGGTCGAGTCGCTGGCCGTACGCCGTCCCTCGCACGTGGACCGTTTCGAACCGAGAAACGAACCCGAGACGCTGGGCGACCCATCGGCCGTCAGCCCACGCCCGCGACTGATAAAACAGCGCCAACCCCATCAGCGCGACGAACGGGAAGGCCCCGATTCGGACGGTCGAGGCCATGAAGAGGTGCCCGCTGACGTACAGCGTCGCGGCAAAATACCGCGCCCGCCCGGCAAAGAGCACCAACATCGGCGCCGCGAGCATCAGAATATACCACTTGATGCTGCCCAGTTGCATCAACAGCGGAAACTCCCGAATGTATGGGCCGAGCAACCAGGAGATGCTGTCGTAATGCAGGATGCCGTACAGCGACTGTCCGCTCAGCCAATCCTCACGCCAGGGGATCTTGTGGCTCCCGTTGGCGATGTACATCGCGACCATCTGTATCAGAACGAAAGCCCCGGCGAGACTGGTGTGCGTTTTCGCCGCTGGTGTTTCCGAGCGGATCGCATCCAGCGAGAACCGCTGACCGAGCGGGAGGAACATCCCCCAAAAGAGCAGATGCCGAAAGAGGATATCGGCGTAACTCGTCGCCAGCGGCATCCGGAAATCCAGCGAGACGACGAAGACGAACGCCAACACGGCGGCGATCCGGGTGTGATAGCCGAACAAAAGCGCCACGCCGACGAGCAGGTGTAGTCCGAACAACACGAGCGTGACGGCGGGCGATCCGGAGAGGAAAAACACTGAGACGGCGTACTCGTGGGTCAACTCCTGTGCGAGTGAAACGGGCATGACACCGTCGTCGGTGTAGAAAAATCGGAAGTTCCGAAGCCGCAACAGAACGTCCGCAATAACGAGGACACCGGCGAGGATCCGGAAGACGGCGAGCGATCGGGTATCGATCGTGACCCGCCTCGTCAACGCTGCAGTAAGCTGCCGGTACATCTACCGGACTAGTACCTGAAACGGTATTAAAACACTTGGGGGCTTTCCGCGTTGTCCGAAACACGGGTTTGTCTTTCTCTGCCCGGCGAAACGTCGTCTACGCAAAAGCAATAGTGAAGTGCTGACGGACGGACAGTACGGTATGGATCTGCGTTTTACATCTGAGCAAAAACAGATCACGGACATGGTCGCCGACTTCGTCGACGAGGAAGTCGTTCCGCGCGCCGCCGAAATCGATAAAGAGGACGAGTTTCCCTGGGATCTCGTCGACCAGCTCGCCGAACTCGGACTGTTGGGCATGCCCTTCCCCGAAGAGTACGGTGGTGCCGACCTCGATTATCACGCCTATCCGGCCGCCCTAGAGGAGATCTCCAGAGGGTCGGGCGGGCTCGGCACGATCGTCGCCGTCCAGATCTCGCTCGCTGGCAACATGATCTATCAGTTCGGTGATGAGGCTCAAAAAGAGGAGTACCTCACCCCGCTCGCTGAGGGTGAGGAGATCGGCGCCTTCGCACTCTCGGAGGCCGGCGCGGGCAGCGACGTCCCCGCGATGGGCACGACAGCCGAGAAAGACGGCGACGAGTACGTCATCGACGGCGGGAAACTGTGGATCTCGAACGGCTCGGTCGCCGACACGGTCGTCGTCTTCGCCAAGACCGACCCCGATGCCGGGAACAAAGGGATCTCCTCGTTCGTCGTCCGCCCTGAGACCGACGACGGCTTCATCGTCGAGGGCACCGAGGACAAACTCGGCGATAAGGGCTGTCCGACGGCCGAACTCCGCTTCGAGAACCTCCGAATCGACGAGTCCCGCCGACTCGGCGAGGACGGTCGCGGCTTCGTGCACGCGTTGAAGACGCTCAATGGCGGCCGGATCACGATCGCCGCCCGCGGCGTCGGCATCGCACAGGCGGCGCTGGATGCGGCGGCCGACTACGCCCAACAGCGCGAGCAGTTCGGCAATCCGATCAGCGAGTTTCAGGCGATCCAGCACAAACTCGCCGACATGGACACCAAAACGCGGGCTGCGCGGCTGCTCATGCACTCGGCGGCCGACAAGAAGATGGCCGGCGAGAATTTCGTCAAGGAGGCCGCCCAGGCCAAACTCTACGCCTCGGAGGTCTCCCGTGAGGTCGCAAACGAGGGGATCCAGATCCACGGCGGCTACGGCTACACCAAGGATTTTCCGGCCGAGCGATTCTATCGCGACGCCAAGATCAACGAGATCTACGAAGGAACGAGCGAAGTGCTCAGAAACACGATCGCGCGAGAGCTGTTGAACTGATCCGATACCGTCGGTGTTTTCGAAACGGTGGACTGACGTCCGATCTCAGGGTGATCGCTCCGCGTCTTCTATATCCGATCGAACAGTTTCGACCTGCTTGAGTAGCGGTGAAACGTCCTGTTCGATTGTCGTCCAGATGATCTCGAGATCGATCGTCGAATATCCGTGAATCAGCTTATCATGCATTCCTGCCATCTCCGACCACGGGACCTCATCGTGATCTTCACGGACGTCCATTGGGACGTTTTTGGCGGCTTCGCCGATTACCTCGAAATTCCGAAGCACTGCGTCGACGGTCTTTTCGTCCCGCTCGAACGTCTCGAAGGTCATCCCTTCGGTGAACCGCTCTTTTTTTGGCGGATTCGACGATATCATCGAGATAATCGAGCACTTCCGGCTGGGTCATACGTAGACGACGTCGTCCGTCACTCTGTCTTTGATTCGCGGCTTGAGCGAGCGCTTCGTGACGAGATCGACCGTCACGCCGAGACGTGTGCTCAGTTCGTTCTCCAGACGGACGAGATCGAACAGACTGACCGGTTCGTCGAATTCGACGAGCACATCGAGATCGCTCTCTTTCGTCTGTTCATCGCGGACGTACGAGCCGAAGATGCCGATCTCACGGACGTGATACTCGCGCTGGAGAAACGGCTTGAGATCCGCCAACGTTCGCTGCAACTCCTCACGTCGCTGCATGGATATACGTTCGGCTGGGATCGTTAATTGTATTTGGGTGTTGAAATTCCATTTCGAACGGCACTGAATATCCGTGAAACCCGCCGAACTTCGGGATAGTACAGTCTCGAAAGTAGATCAACTATTCCATTCAGAGATGGATTTATTGCGCTCAATTCCGTAGGTACGGTATGCCTGAATCCACTCCGGGGATCGAGGCGTGGAAGGAACACGCCAGCGCGTTCGACCGAGTGCAGGCGATCGCCAGCACTGTTTCACAACCTCGATCAGCCTCGTTCATCGCGGACGAAGCCCACGTCGCGGAGAACACGGCACGGGATCACCTCGAACGGCTCGTCGATCTGAACGTACTGCTGAAAAGCGACGAAAGCGGGACGACATTGTATTCGCCCGACCCGCTCCATACACGGATACAGACCCTCCGAGACCTCCTCAAGGAGCACGACCGTGACGGACTCATTGGGTTGAAGAGTGACCTGCAGTCGCGGGTCGAACGTTGGCGCGAGGCGTACGATGCGGCTTCACCATCCGAGCTTCGCGCCCGTGCGGCGGGGACGGAAACTGCCGCGAAGACGAACGAGATCCGAACGACGGCAAACGACTGGGAGCTCGTGACGTATCGACTCGCCATCGTCGAGGACGCCATCGAGAACTACACGATGTACGACCACGACTTTCGGGCGTCTGCCTAGCGATGGCCGGATCGGACGGGTCGTACGATTCCGGGGAAGCGTCACATCGAGCACTCCACGGGATCCAAAAAGAGCTCGAACGTCATCCGATCGTCACCGAGGTGTATGGATTCCCGGCTGGGGAATTCACACAGCTCGTCGGACAGCTGGAGACGAAGCGGTTGGATCTCGATCGTGAGGACGCCACCCTCACGGTTCGCTGGCTCGCCGGCGAAACTGCTGAGGCCCGCCCCGAATTTTCGTTCCATTACAGCGACCGGCAGGTCGATGTTGGCTGGCACCACGAATCGAACCCACACGTCGACGGCTGGGGGCATTTCCAGAGACGGTATGTAAACACGTCGCGGTATTCGTACGAACCACGGACGTTTCCGTCGCACAACCCGACACAACTCGTCTGGGAGATTATGTCACGTCTTTCATCCGAACTCGAAGCTAACTCTTGAGTTGGGATCCAATCCACTCCGAACAGCACAAAGCTTTTGCGAGCCGGGAGGTGAAGATCCGTATAGTCGACTCCCGAGCAGACCATGGCGACTCTCGACACACTCCGATCGCAGTTTCGGTCCCTCCCCACGGAGACGGCTCGGGGGTTCATCGCTCGACGGTTTCGGATCGATACCCGTTCGCTCGCGGCGTTTCGGATCTTTGCGGGTGTACTCATCCTCGTCGATATCCTACTCCGGATCCGCAGTTTCAACTTCTTTTATACCGATCTGGGCGTACTTCCGGTCGAGACCGCCTGGAACCTCCTTCCGTCGAACGCCTTCTCCGTCTTTATGCTCTCGGGCGATCCGATCTTTACCGCAGCGTTGTTCGTGATCCACTTCCTCGTGGCGATCCAGCTCATCCTCGGGTATCGGACCCGGTTTGCGATCGTCGTCTCCTTCCTGTTCGTCGTCTCGCTCGATTACCGAAACCCGATGGTAACGAGCTACGCCGACGTGATCTTCAGACACATGCTGTTTTGGGCGATGTTCATGCCGCTTGGGGCGCGGTACTCGATCGACGCGCTACGCGCCGACAGCGAGCGTCCCCGGACGTACACGGGGCTGGCCGGCGCCTTCGGGCTCATCCAGATGATCTCGATGTACTTCGTCAACGGCAATCAGAAGCTCCCCTGGACGGACGATTGGCTCAACGGCAACTCGATGGTCGCGACGCTCAACTACGACAGTGTCGCCTTCTTTTTAGCGAGCTACGTCCGCGAGTTCCCGCTCTTTTTGCAGGTGAGCGGTATCACGTGGTTCGCGCTGATGTTGGTCTCGCCCGTCCTGTTGGTGCTCGTCGGCCGGGCGCGTTATCTGCTCGCGATCCCCTACGCGATGGGACACCTGTTCCTGTCGGTGACGGTCCGGATCGGCGCCTTCCCCTTTACCGCCATTTTGGGTCTGATGCTGTTCTTCCAGGGGGCCGCCTGGCGAGACGGTCGTCGGATCGCCTCGTGGCTCGACGTTCCGGTCGAGCGCTACTACGCGACTGGCGTCCGGTTCGGCGAACGGGTCGACCGGCGGCTGCCGCGAATCGATCGCGCGGTTCGGTCGGTACGCGAACGCGGAGCCGAAATCAAACGGCGCGAACTCGGATCCGAACTCGGGGCCCGACTCCCCGGCCGTGAGGCGCTCGAGATGACCGCCCGGGTCGCCGTCGCCTTCATCGTCGTCGTCGCCGGCGTGTTCATGGTGATTCCGAACCTCCAGACGATCGACGCGATCGACGAGGATCGGGCGGTCCCGCTACAGGACGAAGTCGAGGACGCCCAGAGCGCCTTCCGGCTCACACAGCCGCCGTGGAACTTCTATGCGGGGCCGATTACCTCCGACGAGTACTACGTCTTCGCCGCCGAGACGACGGGCGGAACGCAGGTCGACGCATACAACGATCGGCCACTGCAGTGGGACCGGGCGTACGGCTCCGAGCAGCACCGCCAGTTCGAGACGTACCGACACCGCTTTTTCATGTCCTCGGTCGTCCGGCGCGGCGAGAGCGACCGCGATCGGGGCGTCACGGAGGGGTATGCCAGCTATCTCTGTGAGAACTACGAGTTCGACGGCGAGGAGCTCAGATCGGTCGATATGTACGCGATCAACGAACGCACGGACATCGATAACGTCAGTGACTACCGCAGCTACGACCGCAACGCGGTGTTTCTCGACTCCCTCGGCTGCGGCGACGTCGAGCACGACGAGCCGATCACCCCGCCGCCCGAATACGAGCCGGTCGTGGGGCTGTGAGCGTTCGGCGAGACTCGATCTCGAGAGCCTCGAGCCCCGTCTTTGAGGGCCCAGAGTGCTTGTTCCGCTGCGCACTGCGGGTGCGAAACCTCCTCTATCTTGATTCAGCGAGAGAATCCCGCTGTTCACGGCGGGCGTGAATCGCGTAAGCCCGGTACGACAGTCCACGTGGGTCTGTCCGACCGAATACCCAACGGCACAAGAGTTAGTAGAATTGGGTATCTCATATTTGATACGGCCAAATGGAGTATCACCTGCAATCCGGGTCGCACACGGTCTATGCGCTCCAATATCACTTCGTGACCGTCACGAAGTACCGCGCCGACATCCTCACCAATGAACGGTTGGAGCGTGTCGCTGAAGTCGCTCACGAGATTGCAGACAACTTTGAGGCCGATATCAAGAACGTGGACGGTGGCACCGACCACGTGCACATTCTGTTCACGACCAAACCCACCACCGACCTCACGGAGTTCATCAACTCGCTCAAAGGAGTTACCTCGCGCCGGATTCGCAAGGAGTACCCCGAGGTGAAACAGACGCTCGAAGAGGCGTTCTGGCAACCGGGCTACTTTCTCGCCACGACCGGGCAGGTCAGCATCAACGTGCTGATGGACTACGTGGAGAACCAGTAGTATGACCGCGACAACCACGAAAACGCTGGAGGCGACGCTCGCCCCGCCAACTGCCCACAAAGAGCGCAAACTGTGTGACTTGCTCGACACCTACCGCGCAGGACTCCACGAGGCGTTCGAGGCCGTGTGTGAGACGATGACCGCCACCAGCGACGTGGTGACGCCATACGACCTGCCGTATCAGGCGAAAGCGGCCCTGTGCAACTACGTTCCACAACTTCACGACACCTACGACGCACAGGAGTTAGACGACGAGCATCCCGTCCAACTCACGAATCAGGCCGCCGAGTTCGACCACTCGGCGGCGCGAGACTACGAGTTTACGTGGTGGGTACCCCAACCCGGTCGGGGAACGAATTTCTGGATACCGCTTCGCATCAATCCCGCACAAGAGGGACTGTGGCACGCCCTCGTGGACGATGAAAGCGAGGCAGCAGCAGGGCAACTCCGCCTGCAACGCCACCGCACGTCGTGGACACTTCACGTTACTGTCGAGTTCGCGGTCGAAGAACCGGACTACGAACCCACCGACAGCGATGTAACACCGGTTGGCTTCGATATTGGCGAAGCCCACCTGCTCGTGGGCTGTGCCTGCGAGCAGGACACTCCGACCGACCCACTACTCATCAACGGTGGCCGCGCTCGGCACCTTCGCAAAGAGATGTTTACGATACTCAAGCGACTTCAAGAGCGTGACGCCGCCCAGTGGCGGATTGACGAGCGATTTGACCACTACCAGAACACACTCACTGACATCATCGAGAAAGCGTCTCGGCAGGCAATCGAGTACGCCTGCCGATTCGAGAAACCAGTCCTCGTATTGGAAGATCTCTCGGACATCCGCGAAGATCTTGATTACGGCGAGTGGATGAATCGACGCCTCCACGCATGGGCGTTCGCTCGGCTGCAACAACGTATTGAGGACAAAGCACGAGAGGCGGGTATTCCGGTTGCATACATCCGACCGGAGTACACGAGTCAGACGTGTCACGAGTGCGGACACACCGGGCACCGAAACGGTGACGAGTTCCGGTGTCAGAACGACGAGTGTTAGATAACGGAGTATCACGCAGACATTAACGCGGCGGTCAACATCGCTGACCGCCACGACCCGTGGGGTGAGAGCCTGCCGCTGAAACCGGCGGGCGATGACATCTCACGGGATGGGAGCGCCTGTGACAGCGCCGCGACCCCCACCGAGCAGAGCTCCCCCGGCAGATGACGCTCGGAGAGGTCGGGTCGGAACCCTCTGCCGGTAATTAGCCGGTATTCGCATGCAGGGAAGCCGCTCCGTTCACGGCGCGGAGGATGTCACCCCGGCGTTTGGGACGCGGCATCCGGGTTTTTGTATACACTCCCCTAATGCATAGATGTCGAAGGATTATGCCTTGGAACGTCCGACTCAGCGCCGGTCGGCGAACGGCTCCGAAAGCGGCGGCTGTGGGACCTCTCGGCGACGACGGCGTCCGTCGGCGACAAACATACAACGTCGCCGTTCATATTTATCGACCGTGTGATCTCCGCAGAGAACTCACCGAGGGGGATTGACCGTGCGTCGTCGTGACCTCCTCGTCGGCGCCGGCAGCCTCGCGGCGCTAGGCGGCGGCGCGGCCGTGGCGTTCGATCTCGTCGGCTCCGACGAAGAGACGATCGAGCCGATCGAACTCGAGACGCTCGATGCCCCCGGCAGCGAAGCCGGAACTGCGGCGATCCCGGAACTCGGTCGGGTCACGTTCGTCGAGATCTTCGCCACCTGGTGTGGCGTCTGTCAGGACATGATGCCGGATCTCGCGGCGACCCACGCCACCGTCGGCGACGACGTCCAGTTCCTCTCGGTGACGAACGAACCGCTCGGAAGCACCGTCACCCGCGAGGACGTCGCCGAGTGGTGGGAGCGATACGACGGTACCTGGACGGTCGCGGCCGACCCTGAACTCGAGTTGACACGGGCGCTCGACTCCTCGGGGGTTCCCTACAAGTTCGTCCTCGACGAAGGGAACCGAATCGTCTGGCGGAATCAGGGTCGATCGGACGCCGAAGAGATGGAAACACGCATTCGCGACGCCCTCGAGTGATCGGGTGACTAATGACCGCTGAACTGTACGGCTCGGCTGTCTTCGCGGTCGGGGCCGGGCTCGCGACGTTTTTCGCCCCCTGTTCGTACGCGCTGTTGCCGGGCTATGTCGGCTACTACGTCGCCGCGACCGAGGGTGATTCCCCGCCGATGGGTGGCGTCCTCGCCCGGGGGGGTGCAGCCGCAGTCGGCGTCTTCGCGACGTTCCTCGCCCTCTCTTCGGTTGCCGTCGCCGCAAGCGGGTTCGTCGAGGAAGCGTTGCCGGCCGTCGAGGTCGGGATCGGCGTCCTCTTCATCGTGCTCGGTCTCGCCGTCGTCTCCGGACGGAGGGGATCATTACACGTCCCGCTGCCGAAGCGCCGCTCGACGGTGCTCGGGTTCGGCCTCTTCGGCGCGCTGTACGCGCTGGCCGCGACGGCCTGCGTGCTCCCGTTGTTTCTGTCGGTCGCGCTGCAGTCCTTGACGCTGTCGCCGGGCGGGACGGCCGTCGTGCTCGGCTCCTACGCCGGTAGCTTCGGCGTCCTGATGGTCGCGGCGACCGTCGCGACGGCGATCGGCCACGACGCGCTGACCGGTCGGATCGCCGAAAACGTCGGGCTGTTGACGCGGCTCGCGGGCGGCGTCCTCGTCCTCGCCGGGATCGGACAGCTCTACGTCGCGCTCGCGCTTTGAGTCACTCCTCCGCTTTCCCATCCGACGGCTCCGCCAGCTGTTCGTCCATCCACTCGAACTGCGTCTCGACGGCCCCCCGTCCCGCGTCGGTCAGCGAGTAGACGTCCTCGAGCCCCTCGACGCGTTTTTGGACGAAGCCGTTCGATTCCAGCGATTCTAACGCCCCGTAGAACCGATCCGGTTTGAGACGGCGGTCGTACCGCGATTCGAGCTCGGATTTCAGCGTCTGGGCGCGCCGCGGTTCGCCGTGGAGGACGATACAGATGTCGCGACGAAGTCCGCTCGTGAGCCATTCCATACGGTGTGTGTACACACCGACCCCAAAGAGTCCCCGGATCGTTCCGCCGAAACCGGTAGTTTCCCGGCCCGCCGGCTCCTACACCCGAGCATGACGAGTGCCGAATCCGATGGGATCACCGCCGAGTATCGCGAAACCGACGGCGAGCGGCTGCTGACGTTCGACTCCGGCAGTCGGACCGCCGCCATCGCACAGAATATCGAGGGGTACGCGATGTTGAAGGTCAGGCCGACGGCGAGCGGCGACGAACTCGAGCGCTACTACGGCTTCGATATGGCGCTGGATCACGCCGCCGAACTGCTCGACGTCTCGCCGAGCGAACTCCCGATCCCCGAGGCGGCGGCGGACATGGGAATGTGACCCTGAACGCGCACTCGGATCCGCCCGGACGCCCGAATCGGTCGGTAGCTATATGTCCGTCGTGTGGCTTTTCGTGTGTATGAACGCCCGCTCCGTACTCGAGGACTGGGAGACCGCCGCCTTCGACGGAGGGTTTTCCGGCCTCCGCTCGCTCGCCACCCGAGGGTTCGACGGCGCACTCGAAGCGGCCGGTACGTGGCTGTTTTTGCGCGACGGCGAACCCATCGCCGTCCTCGAGGATCTGGACTCTTCGCCCCGTCCCGGCGATATCGACGCCTTCGAGGACGCCTCCGGGACCCGATACGAGGCACCCAACTCGGCGGCCGCGACGCTTGCGGCCATGCTCGCACTCGACGGCGAGGTCCGCGGTCGGTATTTCACCGACGACACGCCGCTTTCTGCGGTCCACGAGACGCTCTCCGGTGGCGGGTTCACCGGCTACGTCGAGCTCTCGGAGAACGTCCTCAGCGGCGATTACTACTACGTCTATGTCGACGGCGAGGTCGAACACGTCGGATTCGTCGGCTCCAGCCAGCGACTCTACGGTGAGGACGCGCTCCAGCGGGCCGAAAACGAGGTCGGCATCTACGCCGTCGTCGCCGTTTCGTTTCCGGATCTCGAGATTCCCGAACCCACGCCGGCGGCCGAACCGGAACCGGATCTTGATTCGGATCCAAACACCGCGGACGATACAGTCGACCCGGGATCGGACTCCGACGCCGAGCCGGAACACGAACCAAAGGCGTCCAAGCCGGAACTCGAATCGGAGTCCGAACCGGAGCCCACCCCAACATCCGAGCGGGAACCGGGCCGCACGATCGGCTCCGACTCCGGTCCGGCGTCGGATGCCGGGGCAACCCCCCACGAGGAGGATCCAACCGAATCGACGACTGCGGGCGAAGAACCCTCCGAACCGGCGGACACCACAGCCGACACGGACGCGGAACACACAGCGGAGACGCCCGAGCGCTCGGGCGATTCTGACGACGGCTCGGCCGACGCCGAGGCCGGCGGATCCGCGACGGCCACACCCGACGGGGAAGCATCGGCACCTTCGGATTCGAGCGTGGAGACCGACAGCGATCCCGAATGGATACCCACCGGTCCCGGGTCGAACGCCTCCGAGTCGGCGACGGAGGATGACACGCCGGAGCCGTACCCCCCCGCCGGCGACTCAGTGACTACGGCTACCGAGCCCGAAGGATCCGAACGAAACGCATCCGGTATCGGAAGCCTGACGACCCGACAGGTCCCCTCGCTGGACCCGGAGCGAAGCAGCCACCGGGAGACGGACTCCGAGGACACCCGTCGAGTCGGCGGGAAATTCGATCGAGACGTCGATTCGACGGCTGCTCCTTCCGACAGTGCCGACGCGGGAACGTCCGGGGAACAACCGTCCGCGGCGGAGCTCGACGAGCACGAGACGAGGATCGAGGAACTGAACGCCGAACTGACGGATCGAAACGAACGGATCGACACGCTGGAGTCGGAGCTTGCCGACCGCGAGGAGCGGATCGGTTCGCTCGAATCGGAACTCCAGACGGTGCGAGCCGAACGGGCCGAACTCGAGTCCGAACTCGAAACGCTGGCTCCGGACTCCGCCACGGGTGGATCGCTGACTGAACGGGAGGCGCTCGCGGGCACGAGCCTGTTCGTCCGCGAGCGGACCCGTGGTGAGCCGACGCTGGAGGACGCACACGAGGGGACCGCGGATCGGGAGGCGGTCACCGAAAACCTCCGCATCGAGTTCCACACGACGTTCGACTCGGACGATCGGACCGTCGACGGTCAGCCCTTCGAGACGTGGCTCCGGTCGGCGGCCCCCTACGAGTTCGCCGAGTGGCTCGTCGGCGAGCTGCTCTTCGAGATCCGCTCGACGAACACCCAGGATGGACTTCGACCGCTGTACGACGCGTTGCCGACGATCGACCGGGTCGGATTCGACGAGACGATCTCCGTCGACGCTGACGGCGAGGAGGCGTCCGAGGAGGTGAACTTCGATATCGTCGCCCGCGACAGGAAGGGCAACCCGATCGTCGTCGCCCACTTCGATCAAAAGCGCGAGCCGACCCGTGCCGACACGCTCGAGCCGCTTATCACCGCCGGTTCCAACGTCTGTCAGGCCCACGGGACGCTTGCGGCGGCTGTCGCCGTCTCCTCGAGCTATTTCGAGGCCGACGCCATGACCGTCGCCGAGGAGGCGACCAGCTCCAGTCTGCTCTCACGGAGCAAACACCGGAGCTATGTGACGCTTTCGCGCTCGAGCGGCTATCATCTCTGTCTGGTGGAAGCGCGGGACGGTTCGTTCAATCTGGCCGTCCCGGAGCTGTAAGCGAGGCTGTCGGCCAGATACAGAAACAGACAGAACCAGAAACAGAACCGCTGTATCAGCCTTCGATCTCGGGGATGTCGTCGATCTTCATCCCTTCGAGTTTGTCGATGATGCCGTCGATCTTCGAGTCGAGGTCGTCGACGAAGCCGGCCGTATCCTCCGTCGTGATAGCGCCCTGACTCGATGGTTCGATGAGGTTCTCCTCTTCGAGAACGCGCAGCGAGTACCGGACCTTGTGGTGTGGATAGCCGGTCTCGTTCGACATCTTGACGATGCCGATTGGCTCGCTCTCGATGACCATCCGGAGGACACGGAGGTGCCGTTCCAGCATGTCTACTTCCTTCTCAAGCCTGTCTATCATGACATTTGTTAACTTGTGTTTGTGGGTTTTAAATGTTGCTGTCCGTTTGCCTCCCGATTCGTCGGTTCAACAGCCTCAGCGGGAGCTTCACATGTAATATATAAATACTTTGTGACAGTGACACGTGTGGGAACCGTTCGAGCCCGATTCGGGCTCTCGATCGAGCTCCCTGTTCGTGCGTTCGGACGTCCCTCTCGTGTCCGCCTCCAAGACCGTAATCTGTTTACCCACCAGACGGGAACGTACCCCCGATGACCGTAACCATCGTCGGTTCGCAGCTCGGCGACGAGGGGAAAGGCGGTATCGTCGACGTTTACGGCGAAGCCGTCGACGTCGTCGTCCGCTATCAGGGCGGCGACAACGCCGGCCACACCGTCGTCTACGAGGGCGATGAGTACAAACTCTCGCTCGTCCCGTCGGGCGCCGTCCGCGGCAAGATCGGCGTTCTCGGCAACGGCTGTGTCGTCAACCCATCGACGCTGTTCGAGGAGATCGACGCGCTGAAATCCCGGGGGCTCTCGCCCGACGTCCGCGTCGCCGAACGGGCCCACGCCATTCTGCCGTACCACCGCGTCCTCGACGGCCTCGAGGAGGACATCAAATCGGACGAGGACCTCGCGGCCGGCACCACCGGACGGGGAATCGGGCCGACGTACGAGGACAAAGCCGGCCGTCGAGGGGTCCGGATCGGCGACCTCCTCGACCCGGACACGCTCCGGGAGCGACTCGAGTACGCTGTCCCACAGAAACGCGCGCTCGTCGAGGACGTCTACGGCCTCGATATCGGCGGCGACGTCGACCCCGCGGCCTTCGACATCGAGACGCTCTTCGAGACCTACCGCGAGTTCGGCGAGCGAATCGACAACGAGGGGATGGCCGTCAACTGCGGAGATTTTCTCGGCCGACGGCTCGAAGCCGGCGACGAGATCATGTTCGAGGGCGCACAGGGCACCTCGATCGACATCGACCACGGGATCTACCCCTACGTCACCTCCTCGAACCCGACCGCCGGCGGGGCCGCGGTGGGCGCCGGCGTCGGCCCGACCGTCGTCGGTCAAGGCGAAGTGATCGGGATCGTCAAGGCCTACCTCTCGCGGGTCGGTACCGGCCCGTTGCCGACCGAACTCGGCGCCGTCGAGGGCCAGACGCCTGCCGACGGCGGCCGCCCCGAAAAGGCCGATCTCGCGACGTACATCCGCGACGAGGGCGGCGAGTACGGCACCGTCACCGGCCGCCCGCGCCGGGTCGGCTGGCTCGACATGCCGATGCTCCGACACGCCGCCCGGGTCAACGGCTTCAGCGGTCTCGCGATCAACCACCTCGACGTCCTCGCGGGACTCGACACCGTCGAGGTCGGCCACGCCTACACGCTCGAGGGTGAGGAGCTGTTGACGATGCCGCCGACCACCGAAAAGTGGGGCGACTGTGAGGCGAAACTCCGCAGCTTCGAGGGATGGCCGGAAGTCGAGTGGGACGAGGTCGCCGAAGCCGGCTACGACGCGATCCCCGAGAACGCCCGCACGTACCTCGATTACATCGCCGAGGAGCTCGAAACGCCGGTTTACGCCGTCGGCGTCGGCCCCGGCCGCGAAGAGACCGTCATCGTCGAATCGCCGTTTTAAAAAGGTAGACGCCTGCGCTTCGTTCTCTGCGAGCGGCAACGTGACAGCGCTGCTAGCGCTCCCGTTCGTGTTCGCCGTCCTCGCCTTTCTCGGCTCGTCTGACCGTTTCGTAGTAGCGCTCGACGAACCGCTCTCCGGTGCTCGGGTCGTCGCCCACCTCCAAAAGCACCGCCTCGAGCCCTCGCCGCGGTTGATGACACAGCTCGCCGTGACACGGCTTGCAGAGATACTCGAACTCCTTCTCGCGTCGGTCCCACCGGTCGCCGTGTTTGTCGTACTCGCGGGCGTCGCTGCGGCCGAGCGTCTCGCCGCAGGCGATGCAGGTCACGGTCGTCTCCCCGCGCCGGCGCCACATACCCGACCGTTTCGGGCGAGACCGACTTAGCTATTTCTCACACTGACGATTGACCACAAGCGTATAAACGAACGCGATCCGATGTCGGGTATGGATCCACGGATCCGCGAACACGCCGAGATCATTGTCGATCACTCGACGGACGTCCAGGCGGGCGACAACGTCGTCATCAGCACGCCCAGCGCCGCCGAGGATCTGGCCGTCGCCCTCCACGAGGTCGTCGGCGACCGCGGGGCGACCCCGGTGGCGCTCGCCAACGACAGCCGTGCACAGCGGGCTTACCTTCGGGCGGCCGACGCCGACGAGTTCGAGACGCCGACCCATGCCAAGGCTCTCTACGAGGAGAGCGACGTGCTCATCCGGGTTCGGGGCGAGACGAACGCGACGGAACTGAGCGACGTCGCTCCCGACAAACAGGCTGCGCACTCGAAATCCCGACAGCCGGTTCAGGAGGCCGCCCTCTCGAAGCGGTGGTGTCTCACGCAGTATCCGACCCCCGCGAACGCCCAACTCGCCGGGATGAGCACCGAAGCCTACGAGAACTTCGTCTGGGACGCCGTCAACAAAGACTGGGACGCCCAGCGCGAACACCAGGCCCGGATGGTCGATATCCTCGATTCAGCGAGCGAGGTCCGGATCAAAAGCGGCGAGACGACCGACGTGACGATGTCGATCGACGGGATGAAGACGCTCAACGATTACGCCGAGAAGAACCTCCCGGGCGGCGAGGTGTTCACCGCGCCGGTTCCGGACAGCGTCGAGGGGGAGGTGCTCTTCGATATGCCGCTGTACCACCAGGGTCGAGAGATCACGGACGCCCACCTCGCCTTCGAAAACGGCGAGGTCGTCGAACACGCCGCCGAAACGAACGAGGAACTCCTCGGGGAGGTGCTGAGGACCGATCCCGGCGCGAGCCGACTCGGCGAGTTGGGCATCGGAATGAACCGCGATATCGATCGGTTCACCTACAACATGCTGTTCGACGAGAAGATGGGTGACACCGTCCACATGGCGGTCGGGCGGGCCTACGACGAGTGTGTCGGCGCCGACCGGGAAGCGAACGAGTCGGCGGTTCACGTCGACATGATCGTCGACATGTCCGAGGACTCGTTCATCGAAGTCGACGGCGACGTCGTCCAACGCGACGGGACGTTCCGCTTCGAGGACGGTTTCGAGTCGTAACTCTCGATCGAGGTTATCACGCTTCAAAAAAGGATACACCCCGCGAACGGGGCACGTGACGGGGATGCCTGACCCCGTCACCGACGGGCCGTGGCCGATAGTATGCTGAGCGAACCAGACAGCGCCGGAGCGGTGGCAGCCAACCGTTCGGTTCGACCACGGAGTGGCAGGTGTCTAAGACGTTCGGTTACGGTCGCTTAGCGTGACGGAACCCCCTCCTTCAGTGTGCTGGAACACATCTCGATGCGCCCCTGCCAAGAATTTTCCCCTGACAGTGAACGCACGTGGTTATCTACGGACATTACAGTCATACCCCATGAACCATATTGGTATAAAACTTCTGTAAGTGGCGATAACTGTCCGGCATGTGTATAAACATCTGAAAGCAGTCTTGGTCCTCTCCGTTTCGGCAATTCTGGGCCGAATATCACGACCGATTCGGATGATCACTCGAAACTGGCCAGGACCAGTCGCTCGAACGCCGTTTTTTCGCCGCCCCGGTAGCCATCCGTTTCGAATTCACAGCGGTTCTATCGTGTGCCTTGTTAGTAGCCGACACAGCTAAGTATCTACGCTTCGAGTGGAGATTCGATGGAGTGTACGAACTGCTGCTCTGAGGGTGTTTGGTCCCCACAGCAGGCGGTACTTGCAGGAGAAACGTCGGTCGAGGTGGTACTCTGTGACGCCTGTCGGGACGCTCTCCACGAGGAGGAATGGATCGAGATCGAAGAGACCGACAAGATCCGCGCCTGACGAGAGCGGTGTGTCCGCGCCGTCCGATTGTCTCCCAACTTGAGTCGGGTTTAGGTCGCGCGGTATTCGCCGTGTTTCATGCCGATGGCGAACGCGATGAGCCCGAAGATTACCATCGAGGGTGCGACCATCATGAGCGTCGTCTCGAGGATCATCATACCGCTTCCGACCAGTCCGGCGACGCCGATGACGACGATCGCGAGCAACGCACCGATCGAAACGGGGAGGTTGAACTCCATACCGCCACTAGGAAGCGGAGTCGTATAATTCGTTAGCTTCCGGGCAACTCTAGCTCACCGAGTAGCCGCCGTCGACGACCAGCCCGTGGCCGGTGATAAACGAGGCGTCCTCGGAGAGCAGAAAGGCGATCGCATCGGCCACCTCCCCCGGCCGGCCGAACCGACCGAGCGGATACTGCCGTTTCGCCCGCTCTTTTGCCTTCTCCGGATCCGGACTGGCCTCGAAATACTGATCGCCGAGCTCCGTCTCGATGAAGCCGGGACAGACCGCGTTCGCCCGGACGCCGTCGGCGCCCGCCTCGGCGGCGACGGCGCGGGTGAAGTTCATCACGCCGCCCTTGCTCAGCGAGTAGACCGACTGCTTCGGCAGGCCGAGAAACGACGCCAGCGAGCCGACGTTGACGATCGCGCCGCCGTTCGCTCTGAAGTGTGGGAGCACCGCTCGACAGCCGTTCCAGACGCCGCGGAGGTTCACACCCACGACGCGCTCGAAGGTCGCGTCGCTCAACTCCTCTGTGTCGGCCGGTCGGTGGGCGATCCCGGCGTTGTTGACGAGCCCGTCGAGTCCGTACTCGGAGATCGCCGTCTCGACGACGGCATCGAACGCGTCGGCGTCCGTGACGTCGAGTTCGTGAAACACCGCTTCACCGCCGCCGTCCCGCACCTCCGCGACGGTCCCGGCACCACCCTCTTCGTCGACGTCCGTGACGACGACTCGGCCGCCCTCCTCGGCGATGCGGAGCGCCGTCTCGCGGCCGATCCCGCCTCCGGCCCCGGTAACGAGCACCGTGTCGTTTTCGAATCGCATGCTCGCACGTCGGGAGGGAGCGATATAAATCCCGGATCCAGCGCCGGCCGTCCGTTCTACAGGCTGCGCAGGTCGGTGCGGATCACAGCGACTGCTCGTCACCGAAGGCCGGAGCCGCCGCCGGCGGATCGTCGGCGGGTTCACGCGTCGACAACACGAGCGTCGAAAAGTCCGTCTCGGAGATGTTGCCACGGTCGAGCGCGCGGAGCCAGCCGCCTCGGAGGATCCACTCGCCGTGGAACCCGCCCCCGGTGTCGAACACCCAAAACCGGCAGTCTTCGGGCTCCCACCCGTCGTCGTGTGCGTCTCTGAGCTCCGTACAGACGCTTCCGAGATCACCCCTCGTCAGCCCGCCGTCCGCCGTTTCGTACTCAATGTGTAGCGTTCCCGACTCGTGGGCGTGGCGCTCGACGTATATCCCGAGACTCATCAGGTTCAACTCGAGCCGGGCGGCGATCTCGGACGGCTCCATACCCGCCATTCTGTGTGGGGCGGAAAAGAAACTGCCGACGTGCCTGCGATCGGCGACGTATCGGCGCGCGATATCGATCCGACGGTTATAATTATCCGCTGAGTATCATGAGCACCGACCGTCTCCCGTAAGGTATCCCACGGCTAAAGCCGTGGGTTTCCGCGCTGCTACCGTTATGAAGGAGGCCGTCCGGGCCGGCGCCGACGAGTACGTCACGAAACCGTTCGACGAGGACGACCTCCTCGACACCGCGACGGCGCTGTGTCAGTGAGGTCTCTCGCGACTCCGAACCCCGTGAAGTGCCTTCTCGAGAACGGTCTCGTTCCCGTGAACTCTCCCGTGAGCCACTCCACAAACCGAAGGTTCGACCCGTCGAATCCGATCACTTATCCGGCCGCTTTCGGTATACAAAACGATGAGCCAGCGGGCGCTCGACGAATCCGATCTGGAGACCGACGTCGCCAGACGGGGATTTACCAGAGCCAGCGCCGCCAACGTCCTCGGGAACGCCGCCAAGATCGTCGTCGAGGGCGCCGTCGGCCTCGCGTTCGGGTCGGTCGCGTTGCTCGCCGACGCCGCCCACTCCGTCGCCGACCTCGTCGCCAGCGCCGTCGTGTTGATCTGGGGCCGCAGCGTCTACGCCGACCCCGACGAGACCCACCCGCACGGCCACCAACGAATCGAGCCGCTGGCGGCGCTTTTTGTCGGCAGCGTGATCGTCCTGTTGGGGCTCAACCTGCTGTATGAATCCGCAAAGGGGCTTATCGCCGGCCCCGAAGTCACCTTCAGCCCGCTTTTGATCGCGGCGCTGCTCTTTGCGATGGCCGATATGTATCTCCTGTATTGGTATACCACCCACGTCAACGAGACGGTCGGTTCCTCGGCGCTGGAGGCGCTCGCGATCGATTGCCGCAACGACATCTACACCTCCGTCGCCGCCCTGGCGGGTGTCATCGGCGTCTTCTTCGGCGTTCCGATTCTCGACGCCGTCGCCGGCGGCCTCGTCAGCGTCCTCGTCATATATCAGGGAATCGACATCGGCCGCGAGAACGTCTCGTACCTGATCGGCGCCGCCCCGAGCGACGAACAGCGAGCGGAGATCACCGAGACGCTTCGCTCACATTCGGACGTGGCCGGCGTTCACGACCTGATCGTCTTCTACGATGGGACGGAACTGGAGGTCGAAGCTCACATCGAGGTCGACGGCGAATTGACGCTCGTCGAGGCCCACGACATCGAGACCGAGCTCGTCTACGCGTTGGGAGAACTCGAGGACGTCGGCGACGTCCATCTCCATCTCGATCCCGCCGGAATCGGCGAGTGGAAGGACGCCGGCGACGGGTGATGTTTCGACCGGAAGGGACGCGAGCGCGAACGGCTACATGAAGTCCGAGAGCCCGGATTGGCCGTCGTTCTCCTCGGCGCTTGAATCGGAGGCAGAACCGTCCTCCGGAGCTGTGGTGTCGTCCTCGTCGTCCTGATCTCCGTCCGCATCGACCGATTCGGCGCCGAACTCGGCGAGCGTTCCCTCACCCTCGCCTCCCTCGGTCTCGCCGTCTTCGTCCCCGTCAGTCTCCTCCGCCGGCTCGGCGGGTGCGAACGCCCCGGCGGAGTGTTCGACCGTAGCCGCCTCGCGGCGCTCTTCGGCCTCCGCGATGATCCCTTCGACCTTGTTCGTCGTCTTCCCCGATCCAGTGATAAACGAGACGTGCTCGGCGTCCAGATCGTAGCGTGCGACCATCCGGACCGTCAACTCCCGGTTCCGACAGTGATGGGTTATCACGGAGAGATACGGCATGATCTCTCGTCGGGCCGTCGCCGTCGAGACGCCCGCGCGCTCGGCGATCCGCTCGGCGATGTAATCCCGCGTCGAATCCCGCGAGGAGCGATAGGGCGCGCCGCCGTAGCGCGTCCATCCGCTTCGCTCGCTCCGCCTGACGGCGGCGACGCCGGCGGCGACGTTGTCGGTCGCGTACCGCCAGTAGCTGTAGTTCTGTGTCGCGCGAACCCGCCCGAGCCAGACGTCGGCGTTCGAGAGGTGCTCGTAGGCGTCGGCCAGTTCCCCGTCGGCGTACACCTTCGGCACCTTGTCCTCGACCCACTGGAGCAGGTTATCGGGCGTCTCGTCGGTCGCGTACGCCGTTCGGAGGGCCTCCTCGGCGGACTCCTCTTTGAGCACCGCATCGAGCAACGCGAAGATATCCTCGGTCCGGTCGCGTTCCCCCTCGCTCCCTTCGGCTTCGATCCGGCCCTCGCGTGCTCTCGATTGGAGGTCCTTGATCGCTCCCCGGAGGTCGCCCCGGTTCGTTTCGGCGATCCGTTTCAGGACGGCTTCGTCGAACTCGACGCCCTCCTGTCGGCAGATGTCCCTGAGCACCGGCACGATCGATCGAGCCGAGACGTCGCGGAACTCGATCTCCCGACAGGCGTCGCGTAGCCCGCGGGACATCTCGTAGTAGTCGTTCGCGATGAGGACGATCGGCTGGGTCGCGGTCTTGACGAGGTCGGTCATCGCCGCGGCGCCGCCCCGATCCTTGTGTCGGTGGAGGTTGTCCGCCTCGTCGAGGATTATCAACTGCCGACCGCCGTCGAGCGTCGTGTTGGCGGCCGCCCGGCCCGCGAACCGCTCGATCTCGTCTGCGGTCCGAGCGTCCGAGGCGTTCATCTCCAACAGCGGCCACCCCATATCGTTCGCCAGCGCGTGTGCGGCCGACGTCTTGCCGACGCCCGGCGAGCCGTAGATGACGACCGCCTCGCCGTGTTCGTCCCACGTCTTCGCCCACTTCTCGAAGGCGTCGCGGGCCTTGTCGTTGCCGCGGACCTCCGACAGCGTCGAGGGTCGGTACCGTTCCGTCCAGTCGGCCATTACCGGCGGTTGGTGTGTCCGCCGTTTAGTGGTTCCGGAGGCTCACTCGTCACGCGAACTCGTCAGATCGAGCCGCGGAGCGAATCCCTCGTAGGTCCTGTCGCTGGAAACGATCATCTCTCCATCCGATTCGACGAGATGAAGCGCATCGAATGGTGTGAACCCGTGGTCCTCGACGTAGGTCGCTGCCGCGACGACTGTCTCGGTGTCGCCACGAACCTCGAGGAGATCGGCGGCGTTCGAGACGACTCTCACAGTGTTCCGGTCCTCGCGGTAGGCAACCAAGAGGAGTTCGATGAGCGTGAACTGTGACGTCCAGAGTTCGTTCCGGTGTTCGTTGTACACTCGTTCAGTAGTCTCACCGAGCCAATCTTCGTCCTTGATGAGTGCCAGCAAAAAATCCGTCTCGACGTACATTCAGCGTCCGGCCTCGTCGAGCGCCGTCTCTCTGGCCCGTCCTTCGAGCTCCTCGGAGGACCGTTCGACACCGGCGAACTCGGCTCTGAGTGCCTCAAGGGGGTCCTCCGCGATCGGTACCAACTTGATGCCGTCGTGAAGCGCGACGAGACGGTACCGGTCGCCGTACCGCTCGCGTAACTCTTTGGGGAGTGTGAGCCGCCCCCGATCGTCCAGTGTCACATCGGACATGTGACACAGTACGATGGGTGAGCAAAAAATACTTCCCCAGAATAAGGGGATTACCCATCACGGCATCTCACCCTGCACAAATCGTAGATCCGTCCCGGATGCCGAGTTCTCGTCCACGCATCTGACGACCGCGTCCTTTTTCGCGACGGAAATCGGAGCAATCGGCATGCGAACGCTCGCTTTCGACGGTCGAACCGGTGCCGCCGGCGACATGATCCTCGCCGCCTTGCTCGCCGTCGGCGCCGACCCGGACGCTCTGACGCCGGTCGAGGACGCCCTCGGCGTCGAGTATCGGATCGGAGAGGTGACGAAAAACGGGATCCACGCGAAAACTGTGGACGTGCTGCTGGCTGATGGAGACCGCGAGAACGCTCCGTCGGCTGACGAGAACGACGACAGCCGCAGGCACACGCACGACGGCCACACACACGCTCACGACAACGACGCGACAGATCACACTCACCAGCACGATCATCCCCACGCCGAGGGGGCCGGGGTGAGCCGAACGTACGCCGAGTGCCGGGACATCGTCGCCGAGATGGGGCTGCCGGAGCCCGTCGAGTCGGACGCGACGGCGATCTTCCGGCTGCTGGGCGAGGCCGAAGCGAGGGTCCACGGAACCGATCTCGAGGACACACACTTCCACGAGGTGGGCGCCGACGACGCGATCGCGGACATCGTCGGCGCGGCGCTCCTTTTGAACGATCTCGGCGTCGATCGCGTCGTGACGACGCCGGTCTTCGCCGGCGGCGGCGAGGTTTCGATGAGCCACGGGCGCTACCCGGTCCCGACGCCGGCGGTGTCGTATCTGGCGGGCGAGGCCGAGTGGACGCTCGCCGGTGGCCCCCTCGAAGTCGAACTGCTGACGCCGACGGGCGCGGCGATCCTCGCACACGTCGCCGACGGCGTCGACACGTCGCCGCCGCTCGATACCGACGCCGTCGGCTACGGGGCCGGCGACAAGACCTTCGAGGAGCGGCCGAACGTGCTCAAAGCGACCGTCGGCGAGGCCCCGGGCGGACTGACGCGCGATGGAATTCGGGTGCTCGAGACCAACGTCGACGACGCGACACCGGAGACGCTCGGCGCGCTCCAAGGACGGCTCACGGACGCCGGCGCGCGGGACGTGACGATCCTCCCGGCCACGATGAAGAAATCCCGACCCGGCCACCTGATAAAAGTCATCGTCAAACCGGACGACGTCGCCGGGGTCGCGAGACGGCTCGCCGAGGAGACGGGAACGCTCGGGATCCGGGAGACGGCCGCCGAACACCGTTGGATCGCCGAGCGGGCCTTCGAGCCGGTCGAGATCGAAATCGACGGCGAGACGTACGGAGTGTCGGTCAAGGTCGCCTCCGACGACGCCGGCGACGTCTACGACGTGAGCGCCGAGTACGACGACGCCGTGGCCGTCGCCGAACGGACCGATCTGCCAGTCAGGGAGGTCATGCGCCGCGCCGAGACGGCGTTCCGGGACGCCTGAAACGGTCGTATCTGCCGGACAGCCGTCCCGCAACCTTTTGTCCCTCGTCCGCGATCGTACTGAGAAGCCATGGCCGCGCTGCCGACATCGTTGCCCTTCGAAGACCCGATATTGGTGTTCGCGCTCGCGGTGATCTGCTTTCTCGTCGCGCCGATCGTGATGGAGCGGTACCGATTGCCGGGTATCGTCGGGCTCATCCTCGCCGGCGCGCTTATCGGGCCGAACGCCGCCGGACTCTTAGACCGCGGTGAGACGATCGTTCTCCTCGGTAACGTCGGTGTCGTGTACCTGATGTTTCTTGTCGGCCTCGAGATCAACCTCGCGGAGTTCCGGAACAACCGGGACCAGAGCGTCGGGTTCGGAATCCTCTCGTTTCTCGTTCCGCAGGTCGTCGGGACCGTTGTCGGTGTCTCCCTCCTCGGCTTTTCGCTTTTGACAGCGTTGCTTTTCGCCTCCGTGTTCGCTTCCCACACCTTGCTCGCGTATCCTGTCATCAGCCGCCTCGGTATCGGTGACAACCGAGCCGTGACGGCAGCGATCGGCGGCACGATCCTCACCGATACGCTGGCACTGCTCGTTCTCGCCGTGGTCGCCGCGGCCACTCACGGCGATCTGACCGTCGGCTTTTGGGTACAGCTGGCCGCCGGACTTTTGATCTTTTTCGTGGGCACGTGGGTTCTCGTTCCGCTCGTCGGCCAGTGGTTCTTCCGCACCGTCCACGAGGAGAGCTACTTCGAGTACCTGTTCGTCATCGCCGTCGCGTTCGTCGCCGCCTACGCCGCCGAGATCGCCGGTATCGATGCGATCATCGGCGCGTTCGTCGCCGGCCTCGCGATCAATCCGCTCGTGCCGAACCACGGTGTCCTCATGAACCGCATCGAGTTCGTCGGTAACGCGCTTTTTATTCCGTTCTTCCTGCTGTCGGTCGGGATGCTCGTCGATTTCACGCTGGTCTTCGGATCGCCCGAAACGCTCGTTCTCACCGGTGTACTGGTGGCGATGACCGTCGGAACGAAGCTCGGCGCGGCGGCGATCGCCGGCTGGCGCTACGGGTATACGCCCGCCGAGGTCGGCAGCATGTTCGGACTGTCGGTCGGGCAGGCCGCCGCCGCACTCGCCGTGACGCTCGTCGGATTCGAAATCGGCCTCTTTGACGACACCGTCATCAACGCGGTCATCCTCATGATTCTGGCCATCAGCATCCTCGCACCGCTCGTCACGGACCGATACGGTCGCTCGGTTGCGCTGGCCGAAGAGCGGTCGTACGAGCCGGGCGAAACACCACAGCGGATACTGCTCCCGTTCTCGAACGAGTCCAGATATCGCGAAGAACTGCTCGGTATGGCGATGGTCCTCCGGCGATCGGATTCGACGGAGCCGATCTACGTCGTCACGGTCGTGCGCCCCGACGCAGCCTCAAGCACCGATGCGGCCGTCGCGGAGGCCGAACAGCGCCTCGAGGGATCCGTCGAGTACGCCGCCGGTGCGGAGGTCCCCCTCGATCTACAGACCCGAGTCACACAGAACGTCGCCAACGGGATCGCTCGCGCCGCGACGGAGAACCGCGCCTCGACCGTGCTCATCGGCTGGGACGGTGCCGATTCGCGGACCCAGAGCGTCTTCGGGAACACCATCGACCGGGTCATCCAACAGACCGGCCAGCAGGTGGTGGTCACGCGTGTTCGGAGCCCGCTCAACGTCACGAAGCGTCTGGTGCTCGTCTGTCCGCCGGACATCGACCACAACGAGGGGTTCTACGAGGCGGTTCGGTCGGTCAAGACCGTGGTCAGCGAACTCGGCGCGGAACTCCACGTCTACCCCGTTGAGGGGGATTCGACACAGTACCGGACGTTGTTGGAACAGGTCGGTCCCGATACCCCCACTGTGGTCCACGAGACGGGTGGGTGGGAGGTCGTCTACGACCTGTTGGGCGAACTCGAAACGAGCACCTTCGTCGTTGCGATGAGTACCCGCCGCGGACGGCTCGGTTGGCATGCCGAACTCCGGACGCTCCCCAAACGGATCGCCACCGAGGCACCGGGGAACTTCGCGATACTCTATCTCCGGGCCGAACGCACCGGCGACGAACGGCGGTTCTTCGAGCTTTGATTGTGCGGAGAGCGCCGCTCGGCTGTCGGAGACGTTTACCGGTATCTGCCGGTGGCGAACCATTCAAAACGACTAAGACCCTCCCTGTGGGTACGCATGAGTTCCATCGTACCCTTGCTCGTTACCTCGGCCGTCATGGAGTTTTTCCCGCGTGGGATCTCCCATTACCTGCTCGGCGGCCTGCTCATCGGGCTCGGGACCGTCGCGATCTATCTCGGCACCGGGATCAGCGCCGGCGCGAGCACCTTCCTCGAATCGACGCTGTCGTACGTCTCCAAACAGGAGCGATTCCAGCAGGCCCGTTTCGTTAGCTCCCGCGATTGGCGAGTCGTCTTCACGCTGAGCATCATCGCCGGCGCGGCGCTCTATGCGGTCGCCTTCCAGGGCGGGATCTGGACCACCGAGGTCCAGTCGTGGCGACTCTTCGCCGGCGGCATCCTCGTCGGAGTCGGCACCCGACTCGGCAAGGGGTGTACCTCCGGGCACGGCATCTGCGGCGTCGGCTCGGGGTCCGGGACTTCGATCGTCAACGTCGCCGTCTTCATGTCGATCGCGATCGGGACCGCGCTCTTCGTCTCGGCGATGGGGGTTTCGCCATGAGCGACGACGGCCGCCATCCGCTCTTCTTGCCGCTGATCGCCGCCGGCGGGCTCACGTTCGGCTTCGGGCTCGGTCTCAGTCAGATGGCCCGCCCCGAGGTCGTCCTGTCGTTTCTCCAGTTGTGGGATCTCGGATTGCTGTTCGTGATGGGCGGGGCCGCGGGACTGGCGGCACCGGTCTTCTTTTTCGCCTCCCGTTCGGGTCGGAACGCCCCGCTGACCGGGCGACGGTACGTCCGACGGCTGAAGTCGTTCGATCGGAACGTGTTGATCGGCGGGTCGATCTTCGGCGTCGGCTGGGGGCTCTCGGGGATCTGTCCGGGGGCGGCTTACGCCAGTCTCGGGATCGGTAACTACCCCATGCTGTGGGGCGTCGCCGGAATGTTCATCGGCGCGTACGGGCAGGGCTTCGTCCGATCGCTGTCGGCGAAACGCGGCGAGATCGACCCCTCGACAGCGGACTGACTCGTCGGACACTCTTTCAATCCGAAACGCCGGCGTCGGGTTTCGGATCCGGCCGGCTGACGTACACCCGATCGGAGTACAACAGCCCGATGGAAAGCGCAGCGAGGACGGGCCCGATCGCGAGTATGAGGAACCCCTCCCGCATGCCGACGGCTTCGAGGACGTACCCGATGATCGCCGGCAGCGGTGCGGCGGTCATCATCGACGCCGTGAACATGTACCCGAAGGCGCGACCCTCGTACTCGGGCGGCGAGAGATCGCTGATGAGCGCGTCCCGAGGCGGGTTGACGCCGTAGAGGCCGGCACCGAGCACGGCGACGACGACGAACAGCAACACCGGGTGGAGATCGAACGCGACGAGGGCGACGATTCCGGCCGTCGCCAGCGCCATACAGTATATAATGAGCTTTCGGGGGCTGTGAGTGTCGGTCAGCCCGCCGAGAAACAGCTGTGTGACCGCGCCGGACAGCAAAAGCACCGAAAAAAAGACGTTCGCGACCGACTCGGCGCCGACGTGAATCCCCCCGATGCCGAACGAGTACGCGTAGACGGCGACGACGAACACGGGCAGGAACGTGTTCAGTCCCCGCGTCGCGACCATGCTCATGATGAAATACAGGTAGACGGCCACCATCGGGTACAGGAACTGCCGTCGATCTCTGCTTTGGTCTCCCGTCGGGCCGGCGTCCGAGTCGTCCTCCCCGACGGGGACCGTCTCGTATTTCTCCCGCCCGAGTACCGCGAACAGGGCGGCCGAGTACAGAACCCCGGCGACGCCGAAAAGGAGGATGATCTGTTCCCAGGCGAGAACTAAAATCAGGACGGCGATGACCGCCGGCGTCGCCGCGTCGCCGAGCTTCGAGGAGGCGCCGAAGACACCGAGGACCTTCCCTTTGCTCGTCTCGTCGACGTTGGCCGTGATCATCGGGTAGCCGACCGGATGGACCACCGATAGCCCGATCCCGATGAATACCATCGACAGCGACATGACGAGAAACCCGCCCTCGAAGCCGTATCCGAACACCGTTAGTGACGGAAGCGGCGCGCCGAGGATGGGGGCCGCGGCGAAGACGATGTACGCCAGGCCGGTCAACGCCAGCCCGGTCGGCAGGAGATACCGTCGGTCGACCCGATCCGAGAGGACGCCCAGCGGCGCCTGTGCCAGCCCCGAACTGAACTGATAGATCGATATCAACAGCCCGAGCTGCCAGAGCGGGTAGGCCAACGCGACCGCCAACACCGGGATCAGCGGGGGCAACAGCCGGTAGTAGACGTGCTGGGTGAAATGCGAGGAGCTGACGAGGAGGGCAAACCGCAGTTCCTTGCGTGAGAGGCCGTACACTGGTCTCGCTCCCGGGTTCGACGTCTCCCGTTATTACTCCTCCGGATCGAGCGAAAACTATCGGACGGGTCTTTTTAATCTACGCGTCCGACAGCACCCCGTCGCTTCGGTAAACGTACCGTATCGCGAGCCCCCGTTCGTCCTCCGGCGGGTCGACCGGCAGCGATCGGAGTTCGCCCGGGCCGGGGCAGATCGTCAACCCGAGTGCGACGGCGTCGACGACGGCCGACACGCCGATCGGATGGCCGCTCGCCGCCTCCGCGACCGACTGCACCGTCGGCGGCGCGTCCCGGTCGAACTCCGCGAGCGTTCGCATCCGCTCGGCGTAGCCGCCGGCGGTTTCGGGGGACTCGCCCATCGGTTCTCCGGCGAAGGCCAGATAGCAGATCTCGGGGTGGGCCTCGACGAACACCGGTCGGGCCTCGTCGATCGCGTCGAGGAACTCGTCCATCGCTGCCGCCCGGTCCGCCGACTGGAAGGACATCCGAGGGAGGTCGTGGCCGGCCTTCCGCTCGTGGACCCGGGCTGCCGTCCGGTAGCGCTGCTTTTTGACGGCCTCCCGAACGGGCGTCGGGACGATCGCGTCGCGTCGCTCACCCAGCAGTTCGCGCGCGACTTTCTCGTTCGGTCGCGGTGCCGTCGTCGACCCGAGCCCGATCGGAACGTCGACGGCGATCCGGGCCGCCGACTCCTCGTAGCGCGTCCACAGCTCACCGACGCCGTCGACGACCGCCGTATGGTCGTACCCCTCGTCGGTGTAGGCGACGGCGAGCCAGGCGTCGGTCCGGGCGACGCTGCCGACGTAGTAGTCGCTCACGCCTCCGATCTACCGCTCCGGATACGTATGTGTATCGCCGCTGTCGGACGGATGAACGCCACACGGCAGACGATCTTCCGACGGCTCGACCCCACAACGTCACTCGTGGGGGTGGAACCGCTTGATCGCCCGTTTGACGCCGTCGGCGTCGCCGACGAAGGTGATGTGATCGCCGTACTCGAGGACGTCCTCGGCCGAGGGGACGCGGGCCGTCTCACCCCGACCGATGACGGCGACGATCACCCCGTCCGGGATCTCGGCGTTGAGATCGGCGATGCTCTTGCCGACGAGGTTCTCGGCGGTCACCTCGATCTCCTGGACGTCGTGGTCGTCGCCGAGTTCGTTCATCCAGTGAGCCAGCGCCGGCCGCTCGATCTCGTTGTCGATCGTGAACGCGGTCGCCGTCGAGACGTCGATCGCGGTCACGTCGAGCGTGTCGAAGGCGGCGACGTTGTCGGGCTGGTTGACGCGGGAGAAGACCCGTTCGACGCCGAACTTCGAGCGTGCGAGCTGACAGATCAGCAGGTTCCGGTCGTCGTCCGCGGTCGCCGCGACGACGATCTTGGCGTCCTCGATCCCGGCCGCTCTGAGCGTTTCGGCCTCGGTCGCGTCCCCGAGGCGAACGGTGAACCCCTCGCTGCGGGCGCGTTCGAGTTGCCCTTCGTCCCGTTCGACGATGACGACGAATTCGCCTCTGTTCTCGAGCCGTGTAGCGAGCGCCCGGCCGACCCGGCCGCCGCCGACGATGATTGTGCGCATTGGTGTTACTCCGAAGAGATCCCCGATCTGTCTGGATAGCCCCGCCTCGAGGACGACGGTCGCGAAGATGACGATGAAGACGGCGCCGAGCAGCGTCTGACCGGTCTCGGCGGCCGCCGGATCGCCGGTCGCGGCGAGCTCGATGGCGAAAAGCGTCGCCACGCTCGCCGGGATGATCCCCCGCGGTCCGACCGCGCTCAAAAAGAGCCGCTCGGCGCGGGTGAACCGTTCGATTCCGGCCGTCGAGAGGGCGATAACGAGCGGTCTGACGATCACCGTTACCGCCAGGACGACCCCGACGCCGGCGAGCCCGAGCGCCGCGATGGCGTCGAGATCGATGAGCGCGGCAAGGGAGATAAAGACGAACGAGAGCACGATCAGCGTCGTATCACGCCCGAACTGCTCCATCGACTCCCGGTGCGGCAGCTGGAGGTTTCCGAGGACGATCCCCGCCGTCGCGGCGGCGGCGATACCCGCCTCCGGAGCGAACGCTTCGGCGGCACCGTAGGAGCCGACAGCGGCCGCGAGAAACAGGAATCGCGACGCCTGCGGTGCACTTCCGGGCGTGATATCCGCCTGTAGTATTTTATATACGATCGCCGCGATCGCCAGTCCGACCGACACGCCGAGCCCGAACCGGACCGCGAACCCGACGAGCGCTTCCGTCGGACCACCGTCGCCGACGACGAGCACCTCGAACACGACGACGGCCGCGATCGCCGCGGTCACGTCGTTGATGATCCCCTCGCTTTCGAGCAGCGACGAGACGTGCTCGCGGACGCGGACGACCTCGAGGATCGGCGTGATGACCGTCGGCCCCGTCGCGACGAGCAGGGCGCCGACCAAAAGCGCCGTCGGCCACTCGGCGCCAACGAAGAGCCGAACGGCGAGCGCCGTCCCGAAGAGCGTGAGCACGGCGCCAACAGTGACGAGCCGAAGCGTCGACTTCGACGCCTCCCGGAGCCGTTCGAGACGGAGATCAAAGGCGCCGTCGAAGACGATGACCGAGACGCTCAACCCGACGACGACGCTGAGCCCCTCACCGAAGGTATCGAGCGTCACGACCCCGATCCCGGACTCGCCGAGAGCGAGCCCGATGAAGATGAGAAACAGCACGCTCGGGACCTTGAGCCGTCTGGCGACGAGTTGCGCCCCGATACCGAGCACCAAGATCCCGGCGATCAACGAGAGAATGTTCGAAGCCACGCCTGCCCTTGGCGTGTGCCACAATAAAAACGCCCGCTTTCGGCAGTCCCTTCTCGAACCGGACGGCGATCAGAACAGCGCGTCGTCTTCGTCGAGAACTTTCGCGGGTCCGCCGACCGTCCAGGCCCTGGTGTCGATTCCCAGATCCGCGATCTCGCCCTCGACGCGGTCGAGATACTCGGCCGTCGTGTTGACGTACACCGACGCGCCGGTGTCGGTCGAAAAGTAGACCGGAACGCCCTCCTCACGGAGCGTCCGGACGGTTTCGAACACCTCGAGCGTCTCCGGCTTCCAGTAGACCCACCCGGCCGGCCCGGTCATCGTCGTCGCCGCGAGCGACAGCGAGTCGTGTTCGGCGAGTTCGAACGCGCGATCGAACGCCCCCTCCCGGAGGGCGTTCCGCATCTTCGCGACCTGTTCGTGGATATGTGCCATCCGGGCCTGGAACATGTGGCTGTCGGCGGCCTCCTCGTGTGCCTGGGCGGTGTGTTTGAACGCCGGTATTTCGGCGCCGACGATCCGGAGGTCGGATCCGAGTTCCGTCTCGATCCGCTCGGAGCGACAGTCGACGTCGTCGAGCCCCGTCCGGAGATGCGAGAACCCGCCGGTGACCGCACGGGCGGCCGACGAGGAGCCCCGGCGAGCGATCGCCGACAGCTCCGGGTGACTCAACTCGAGTCCGGCGGCTTCGGCCAACGCGACGGCCGCGGCGGCAAAGCCCGATGACGACGACCCGAACCCGATATTCGTCGGGAAATCGTTGACCGACTCGAAGCGGACCCGGTGGTCGATCCCGGCGCGCTCTCTGACGTGATCGACGACGCCGCGGAGGCGCTCGGCGCCCATCTCGTCGATCTGTTCGCCGTCGACGACGTATCGGTCATCGGATAGATCGGGATCGAACTCGGCCGTCGTCTTCGTGTGACTCGGCGCGGTACAGACCGAGATCGAGTCGTGATACGGGAGCCGAAGCTCCTCGTCGCGCATGCCGTGATATTTCACCAGCCCCTGTATCGGATGGGCCGTCGCGGTCGCTTTCATACCGACTTCTGTGAGGGACGTCTCTTTGTCCTTTCGTTACCGGGACTACGGCCATCGGCCGCCTTCCTCGGCAGCGGAAAGCACCCGGCGGACCGCGACGACGTAGGCGGCCGTCCGGAAGTTCGACAGCTCGAACGTCTCATAACAGTCGACGAGCCCCTCGAAGGCCTCGACGATGTGGCGTTCGAGCTCCTCGTTGACGCGCTCTTCGGTCCAATAAAAGCGCTGTCGGTTCTGGACCCACTCGAAGTACGACACCGTGACACCGCCCGCGTTTGCGAGGATATCGGGAAAAACGTGGATGTCCCGTTCGCTCAAGACGTCGTCGGCCGCCGGCGTCAGCGGTCCGTTCGCCGCCTCCACGATCACGTCGGCTTTCACCTCGTTGGCGAGTTCGCCGTCGATCGCGTTCTCGAGTGCGGCCGGAACGAGCAGGTCGACGTCGAGCGTCAAAAGCTCCTCGTTCGTCAGCTCCTCGCTCGCGTCCTCGTATCCCGAGACCGAGCCAGTCTCGTTTTTGAACGTCTTGACTGCCTCGGGGTCGAGGCCATCGGGGTCGTACACCGCCCCCGAGGAGTCCGATACCGCGACGACCTCCGCCCCGAGCTCCGCCCCGAGCAGCCTCGCGGCGGTGCTGCCGGCGTTGCCGTATCCCTGAACCGCGACCGTCGCGCCGTCGATTTCCTTATCGAGGTACCTGAACGCCTCGCGGGCGGTGAGCATCGTCGACCGGCCCGTCGCCTCGACGCGCCCGCGCGAGCCGCCGGAGTCGATCGCTTTCCCGGTGATGACTCCCGGCTCCGTCGTGTTCTCGAGCGTTTCGTAGGTGTTCTTGATCCAGTTCATCTCCCGCTGGCCGGTGTTGACGTCCGGGGCGGGGATATCGCGGTCCTCGCCGATGAACGGCCGCAGTTCGACCGTGAAGGCCCGCGTGATGCGTTCGAGCTCGTCTTCGGAGTACTCGCGGGGGTCGATGACGATACCACCTTTCCCGCCGCCGTAGGGGATATCGACGACCGCACATTTATAAACCATCCACCCAGAGAGCGCCTTCACCTCGTCGCGAGTGACGCCCGGGTGATACCGGATCCCACCCTTATACGGTCCGCGGTCGCCGTTGAACTGCGACCGATAGGCTCTGAACACGCCCGTCGAACCGTCGTCGAGTTCGACCGAGAGGTTCGTCTCTAACACCCGTTCTGGGTTTTTCAGTCGCTCGAGGACGCCGCTGTCGACGTCGATGTGCGTCGCGGCGTCGTCTATCTGCTCCTGTAAACTCTCGAAGGGGTTGGTTTTCTCGGTCATACACTCATTATCGGAGGACCGCCGTTTAACGTTTGTACATTTTTGTACTCCCGGCTCGAAAACGGCGGCGATCACTCTTCGGTCGCGACCCGGTATCGCTCCAAGATCCCTTCGGCCCGCTCGATGAGGGGCGCGTCGATCATCTCGCCGTCGACCGAGAACACGCCGCGTTCCGACGCCTCGGCGTCGTCGGCCGCCGCCACGACCTTCTGAGCCCACTCGACGTCCTCGGCATCCGGCGTGAACGCCCGATTGATGACGTCAACCTGTGCGGGATGGATCGCGATCTTGCCGTCGTAGCCGAGTTGTCGGGCGAACTCGGCCTCCTTCGTGAGGCGTTCGGTCGCCCCGAAATCGGTCACGAGCGTGTCGATGGCCTCGACACCGGCCGCACCCGCCGCGAGGACGATATGTTGGCGAGCGTGTGAGACCTCGATTCCCTCCTCGGTCCGCGTCGCGCCGATGTCCGCGGCGAGGTCCTCGGCCCCGAAGGCGATCGCCTCGACGGACTTCGACTTCGCGATCGCCTCGGCGCTGAGTACCCCCTGTGCGGACTCACAGAGGACGATGAGCGGCAGATCGTAGCCACACGCCGCGATCGGTTCCGAGAGCGTTTCGACGTCGGCTGCCGACTCAACCTTCGGGAGCATCACCGCATCGAGGCGGGGCATTCCGTCGGTCACGCCTTCGATATCGGCCCTCGCGGTCTCGGGATCGGGGTTGACCCGAACGCACACCTCACAGTCGGGATCGAACGGCGGATCGGTCAACACTTCGTTGACGGCCTCACGGGCCGTCGCCTTTCGGTTCGGCGAGACCGCGTCCTCGAGATCGAACACGATCGTGTCGGCGCCGCTTTTCGGTGCCTTGCGCATCAACGACGGCTCGTCGCCGGGCGAAAAGAGCACGCTTCGTCTGACCATATCGACCGTACGACCGACTCCCTTGTAACGATACGTGCCAATCGAACGGTACGGCGGGGAGTCACCCAATATTGCTGTATTCGACCGACTGCGGCCGTTCGGCCGCCGGGAACCGCTCCCGGATCGACTCCGTGACCCGCTCGACCGGTGAGGGATTCGGCGTCGCGAAGGCGTCCTCGGTCGTCCATCTGAACCCGATTCGCCAGTCCGTATCGACGAGAAAGACGGCCCGTTTCGGCGCGCCGTAGTGGCCCTCCCACTCCTCGTACTCGGCCCCGTAGTAGCTTGCCGCACTCCTGGCGTCGCCCAGAAACGCCATCGAGAGACTGTACCGGTCGGCGTAGGCCGCCGCCGCGTAGATGCTGTCCATCGAGAGCACCCACACCCGAAGGCCAGACACGCCGTGCCAGCCGGCGTCCTCGATCGCGCGGAGCTCGGCCGTGGCCGTCGGCAGAAAGGTCGCCGGGACGAACCAGAGCAACACCGCGTCGCCGTCCTCGATCGGTCGGAAGAGCTCGTAGACGGCCGGGGTTCCGTCCTCGACGCCGGGCAGCGCGAAGTCGGGGGCTTTCTGTCCTTCCTCGATCATACGATCTCTCCACCCGTCCGCGGTAAGGCTCTGGCGGCTCGGTGTGGATCCAGTTACCGTTCCTCAGCGAAGCCTTATCTACGATTCCGGGTCTAGATTAGGCTATGTACGGCGCGGCTGTCGATGCGGCTGTCGGACTCCTCGCTCAGTACGGGCTCTTCGTGTTGCTCGTCGCGTTCACGCTCGAGGGCGCACTCGTCGGTAAGGTCATTCCGACGCGGGCGCTTTTTGTGGCCGCCGTCCTCGCGCTCGGGACTGACGCCGTCGGCATGGCTTCAGTCGCCTTGGTCGCCGTCGTCGGTGCGACGCTCGGCCAGCTCGGCCTCTTCGTTTTGATCCGCCGGACCGAACTCACGCTCGGGTCACTCCCCGGCACACCCCGACCGGAGGGGGACGGACGCGTCGACCGCTGGTTCGATCGGTGGGGCGTCTCCGCGGTCGCACTTTCGAACACGTTGCCGGTCGTCCGCGGATCGCTCACCGTGCCCGCCGCGATGACGGCGACGGATCCCCTCCGGTTTTCGGCCTCCTCCGTCGCCGGCTCGTCGGTGTACGCGATCGGTCTCGTCGCGGTCGCCTCGGGGCTGGACGCGCTCGTCGGGCTCTTTTAATCGAAGTCTGCCAACGGGAGCGTAAAATCCAGCGCCCCCGGCTCACTTACTCGGCCAGCATCGTCTCGAGCCGATCGATGTACCCGTCGTCGCCGACGAAAAGCGGCGTCCGTTCGTGGAGCGATTCCGGTGTACACTCCAGCAGTGATCGATCGCCGTTCGAGGAGGACCCGCCCGCGGATTCGACGATGTGGGCGATCGGGTGTCCCTCGAACAGCAGCCGAAGTTTGCCGCTCGGGCTGTCCTCGAGTCCCGGATAGCCGAAGATCCCGCCGTAGGTCAACACCTGATTCACGTCCCCGATCATCGCGCCCCCGTAGCGGAGCTTCAGCTCCGATGCGACCGTCTCGACGTACGCCGAGAAAGCCTCGCTCCATTGGGGGACGCGGCCACCGAACCCGTAGACGGTCGGCTCCTCGGGAAGCGTCAGTTTCGGTTCCACGACCTGTCGGTTCCCGTTCGAGTCGACGACGGCTTCCGTGACTGTTCCATCCTTTGCCGTGACCATCGTCGTGATCGGCCCGTAGAGAACGAACCCGCTCGCGAGGAGCGCGTCGCCACCGGCCGGCAGCGGCTCGTCGTAGACGCCGAAGAGCGTCCCCATCGTGTTGTTCGATCGCAGGTTCGAGGAGCCGTCGAGCGGATCGGCCGCGACGTGATAGGCGCCGTCATCGCGGAGTGTCGACTCCCGCTCTTCGCTCGCGTACCCGCCGACGGCGTCGAGATCGAGGAGCCGCTCTGCGAGCAACTCGTCGGCGTAGACGTCGGCCTCGAGCTGTCGGTCCCCGGTGGGGTTCTCCCCGGACTCGTAGACCCGCCGGTCGGCGAGCCCGTCCCGGATCTCGGGGGCGGTCTTCGCGACGACCTCGAGGACGGCGTCGATGGCGTCGGACATCTACTCTGCGGCCGCGAGCGCCTCGTCGACGCTCGCCTCCTCGAAGATGACTTCTTCGAGAGCGTCGAGGATCCGTTCGGGGTTCTCGCGTTGCCAGACGTTCCGGCCGACGGCCAACCCTTTCCCGCCCGCGTCGATCGTCTGTTTGACGCTCTCGAGGAACGCCCGATCGCTCCGTTTCGAGCCGCCGGACATGACGACCTTCGTCTTGCCGGCCATCCGGACGGCGTCTTCCATCCCCGAGCGGCTGCCGGGGTGTTTGACCTTCGCGACGTCGGCGCCAAGCTCCAAGGCGAGCCGGGAGGCGTAGGAGATCGTCGATGGTTTCGTATCGTTTTTCAGCCCCTGTCCGCGCGGATACGACCACATCACGACCGGCAGACCGTGCTCGCGGGCGGCTTCCTGTGCGTCCCGGAACTCCTCGACCATCTCGATCTCGTGGTTCGAGCCGCCGTAGACGGTGAACCCGACCGATGAGGCGCCGATCTCGGCGGCGTACTCGACCGAACAGTTGACGGCGGAGTCCGGCTCGCCCATCCAGAGGTTCGACGTCCCGTTGAGTTTCAACAGCAGGTCGACGTCGTCCTCGTAGCTCGGGTAATACGCTTCGGCGATCCCCTTCTGGACGGCGACGGAGGTGACCGCCGGATGGGTCGCCGCCTCGAAGGTCCGTTCTGGGTCGGCGCTTTCGGGAACGTCCTCGAAATCGACCGGTCCGTGTTCGAGGCCGTGATCGTACGCGAGGATGAGCACCTTTCCGTTCCGACACAGCGGGGTATCGTCGATCGGGATCATACACCAACATCCGGTGAGGCGGACAAAGAAGATTCTGGTACGTCGAAGCCGAACGGTCCGCTCCGGTCCCGGCCGGTCGTAACGCGGTTTAAAGGCGTCTTTAGAGCGTGTACTCGTCGCCCTCGTCGCCGCGTGCGGCCGGATCTTGCTGGTCGTCGGTCATCTGCGTAAACAGGTTCTGGTCGGGTTCGTCCGTCGTCTCGGTCGGTGCGTACGCCGACACACCCATCGAGAGGAGCTCCTCGACGGCCTGCTCGCGGTTGAGGAACTCGCCCTGTTCGACGAGCCGGGAGATCTCGCTGTCGATTCGGTCTGGCAGGGACACCTCGACTTCTGGCATAGGCGACGGTTCGAGACTCGATGTTTTAAGACCTCTGTTGACAGCAAGGTTTCCGATCCCCAATGTGAGATCGTTCGTTCGGTCCGACCCCCGTATTTCTCACCCGGTGGGAAAAACAGCGTCGGATAAAGGGCTACGCCATGTCCGACCATCCATGAGCAACGATAGCACTCGGGAACAGTTCGTCTGTCCGGAGTGTCACGGGACAGTCGCTGTCGATCCGCCCGTTCGACGGGCGCTCGTCGAACACGGCTGTGTACTCTGTGGGACGGCGGTCTCTCACGGAGCCTTCGAGACGGCCTGACGGACGACTGTCGGTCCCCTTAGACATCGAGGATCGCATCGAGTAGCTTCGACTGGGCCGCCGCCAGATGCTCGGAGAACGTCGACGTCGTGATCTCGAGCGCGTCGGCGACCTCGCCGGCGTTGGCGTCCTTCGGGTGCTCGAAATACCCCATCCGGTGAGCGGTTTCGAGCACTTCCCGTTGTCTGTCGGTCAGTCGGCTCCGATCGAGAAATATCAGGTTGTCCTCCTGTGGATCGTGTTCGCTCCGGAGCAGTCGTCGGACGTCGACCTCCGAATACCGATCGCGCAGCGTCATGATCACGCGCTGGAGGGCCTCCATGTCGATCGCATGAAAGACCAGATAGAGCGATCCGTCCCGAGTGTGGAGATCGACGATCGGACTGTCGAACCGCTCGATCGACTCACAGGGACACCCCCGACCGCGCTCGCGGTGGAACCGGTACATCGTCTTCGAGCCGTAATCGAACACCTCGGTGAGATCCACGCTCGCTGTCGGTGCCTGCTCGCCGCCTATCATGAACTCCTCGGTGACCTGATCGGGTTCGCTGGCTGTCGTCCCCCTCGCGATGGAGTACGACGGTGAGCCCGCCGACACCGCTCCCTCGACGACCGGGCAGGTGCCGTCCGGGTCCACTCGGATCTCCGCGCGGATCCCTGAGTCCATCGGCTGTGCTTGCGGCGTCCGTCACGTAAGTCTGTCTCCCACCGGCCAGCGATCGCTCCGGGATCCCCGACGGATCTGAGGCCGACCGGAAACAGCCGGCCCTATATAAACTACCCTGTATACTAAGGGATGGGTTTTCCGACTATCGGGACCCTTTTTGAAGACAAGCAGATGTCAGCACAACTCCATCCGAACGGCGCTATGCGGGATCCGAAGGGGAACCGAACGGCGGGTCGTTCGCTCGATACGGAGGCCGTCCTCACCGCGCTCGAAGACCCGGACTGTCGGGCACTTCTAGAGGCGACGGCCGAAGAGGCACTGACTGCGGGCGAACTCACCGAGCGCTGTGAGATCCCCCGCTCGACGACCTACCGGAAAGTCGAACAGCTGACCAAGGCCGGGCTCCTCGAGGAGGCGGTCCGTCTCAGTCCGAACGGCAAACACGCAAGCGAGTACCGACGCACGTTCGAAGACGTCACCGTCTCGCTGTGTGAGTCCGAGGGGATTACCGTCGGCCTTTCACAAGCGATCACGTCGTCGGGAGCGGCCGATTGATCGCGCTTTCCGGGATCAGTTCGTATATATCTCCCCGGAGTAAACCGGCTGAACGACCGACGATCACCCGACGATAATGAGCACACACATCTTCGTCTGTCCGGACTGTGAACAAGAGATCGAAGTCAACACCTCGATGCGCGAGGCGATCCTCGCGAACGGCTGTCCGGTGTGTACCGCACCGGTCGAGTCGGCGTATTTCGAGTCGGTGTAGTCGGTTAGTCCCCGCGGGAAACCGTTATCAGCCGTCCGCTTATGTTCCCCGGTTCGAGTCTGTAGAGTTCGATATCCAGTTCGCTCTTTCCGCTCGGCCAGATCTCGAAGAGCGGCCGTTTCGCCGAGCCGTACTGCTGGATGTCTTCGACCGTTAGATCGTCAGGATCGATGCGAACGAGCGTCCCCTTCGCGATGACGCTCCGATACGTGTCGCCGTCCTCGTCGTAGACGACGAGCCGCGCGTCGGGATCCGACGAGAGGAACCGCCGTTTTTCGCTGTCGACCGAGGAGACCAGTCGCATGTAGAACTGCCGCGCCGAGGCGTCGTATCCGTACGAGATCGGGATCGCGTACGGCTCGTCCGTTCGGGCAAGCGAGAGGACACCCGTCTCGTGGGCGCCGAGAAAGGCGTCCGTCCTCTCAGTTGACATCTCGGCCCGGCGATCGATTACCATACGCTGAGAAACGTCCCTGCGTACTTATACGATTTACGAGGCGAGAATCCATGAAGTTAAATAGGTATATAAGCACAACAACTGGGAACCGAACCACGGTGGCTCTACTTGCCCCAGAACGGGTCCCGCTTTCGGTGGCTGTCGAGGTACATCCGGAGCGCCTCGAGTTCGTCGGCCGGGATCTCGTCGGCGAGTTCTTGCTCCAAAACCTTGGCGTGTTTCTCGGGAATCTCCGCCCACAGTTCGTCACCCTCGTTGATCTGACGACCGACGGTCGGGCCGTCGATCGAGGCGGCGACGGACTCCCCGGCGCGGGCCGAATCGATATCCTCGCCCGCGTCCTGTAGCGATTTCAGCTCGCCGACCCGTTCGGGCTGATTGCCGTTCCACTTCACGATCTGCGAGTTCCGTTTCAGCGTCCCCGAGAGCACCTCGACGCCGACGACGGCGGGGTTGGACTGTCTGAACGTGTGATCCTCGAGAATCCGGAACCGACACGGCCGCTGGATCTTGTCGAGGATCTGCTCCTGTTGGGCGTCCTCGATGGCCGCGACCTGTTCTTCGTACTCCTCGACGAGTTGGTAGATGACGTCGTCGGCGAAGAGGTCGACGTCGCTCTCTTCGATCTCGCGTTCGGCGTCGTCGAGGATCTCGACGTTGAACGCGAGGATCGCCGCGTGTTTCGGCTCGTCGGCCGTCGAGGCGACGGCGACGTCACGGGGGGCGACGTCGCCGACCTCCGCGCGGACGATCGGGATCTCCGCCTCGCCGAGCGTGCTGGCGATGGCCTCGAGCGAGCCGAGGGTGTCGGCCTTGACGACGATCCCCTGTTCTTCGGTTACGACCTCGATGTCGGCGAGTTCGGCCCGAACCTCGGCGACGATCTCCTCGACGTTCCGATCGCGGACGACACGCACCGGCGCGCCCGCCATCGCGTCGTCGAGATCCGGTGCGGCGATCTTCACGCCCGCCGCGGCCCGGACCGACTCGACCTGTTCGAACTGCTTTTCAGTTCGGATCTCCGCCAGCGGGCGGGGTTGCAAAAGCGCCCGGACGTCGGTGATGATCGGCTGGTTCTTCCCGCCGCCGACGATCGTGTCGTCGGCCCGGATCGTCCCGTCATAGAGGACGATATCGAGCGTCGTACCGAAGCCGCGCTCGTCTTTGACCTCCAGGACCGTCCCGACGCCGGGGCCATCGACGTCGATCGACATTTCCGCTTTGAGATACCGCTGTGAAAGACCCATGAGAACGGTCAGAAGGTCCGGGATCCCCTCCCCGGTTTCGGCGGAGACGGGGACGACGCCGATGTTCTCCCGGAAGTTCTGGACGCGCCAGTACATGTCGGCCGAAAAGCCCTCGTCGGAGAGCTGTCCGATGATCTCGTAGAGCTTCTCGTTGAGACGGGACTCGGCCCGATCGCTCTGTTTTTCGAGCGTCTCCTGCACTGGACTGTTCGGGTTCGGGTTCCAGCCGGGGACGGTGTCGATCTTGTTCGCGGCGACGATAAATGGCGTTTGGGTCCGTTTGAGAATGTCCAGCGCCTCGTGCGTCTGCGGCTGGAAGCCGTCGTTGACGTCGACGACGACGATCGCGATATCGGCGAGTGCCCCGCCCCGGGAGCGGAGCGTCGAGAACGAGTGATGGCCCGGGGTATCGATGAACAAAAGCCCCGGCAGATCGAAGTCGGTCGGATCGACGAGCGAACCGGCGATATCGGAGATCGTATCGAGCGGTACCGCCGTGGCACCGATGTGTTGGGTGATGGCGCCGGCCTCGCCGGCCGTTACCGCCGAGCCGCGGATCTCGTCCAGCAGGCTCGTCTTCCCGTGATCGACGTGGCCGAGAACGGCGACGATCGGCGTCCGCAACTCCGCTGTGTCCCCGGCGTCGGTGATGTCGGATTCAGACATAGAAAAGCCTCCTTGGTAGTAGTGGCCGCCGAGATCATATAACCGTTTCAATCTCGTTTCGCACTCGTGTCAACTGGTCAGCATTTCTGTTCGCCCGGTCCCTGCCCTGCGGCCGAACGGGTCGGATGCCGCGTTCGAACCTCCCCAGAGGGAACCTTCGGTCAAGTTCGTCGCCGACCCGAACGTTGATACCGGATAAACGTCAACCGGGAGGTATGCCAGACATACTCGCTGAGAACCTCTCGGAGAAAGAAGTCATGGGAGTCGACGGAGCCAATCTCGGAACCCTCTACAACATCACGATGGACATCAAAACCGGATCCCTGCAGCATCTCCTTTTGGATCCCGGTCAGCGTGCGGGCGAACTCGAGTTCGACCGCGACGAGCAGGGCAACTACCGCGTCCCGGTCAGCCGTGTCCAGGCGGTCAAGGATACGATCGTCGTCGATCGCTGAGTTCGATGCAGGTTCTCGATTCATCGGCGTTCATCAACGAGTACACGACGAGTGACTCGATCGCGACCATCCCGCTGGTCCGCGAGGAACTCGAAGACGAGGCCGGCTACCGGTTCGACGCCTTGGAGGGGTCGGGGATGCGGATCCACATCCCGGATCCCGGAACCGTCGAGCGCGTCGAGCGAGCCGCCCGCGAAACCGGCGACGCCGAGACGCTCTCACGGACCGACGTTCGACTGCTGGCGACGGCCTTCGAGCTCGACGCGACGCTCGTCACCGACGACTACGCCATGCAGAACGTCGCCGAAAAGCTCGACATCACGGTCGAGGTCATCGCACAGGAGGGGATCGACGAACGTCGCGAGTGGCAGTTCCAGTGTCAGGGCTGTGGCCGCGTCTTCGATGAGAACCGCGAACGCTGTGAGATCTGCGGGAGCGACCTCGAGCGAAAACGGCCGTGACTGTCCGGGGCCCCGTTTTAACGGATCACCGGGTCGTCGATCTCCTCGAGACCTGCCTCGACGAGCTGTTCGAGGACCTCCTCCTCGGTCAGCCCGTAACGGGTCGCCAGACGCTCGATCCGTCCGGCCGTCCGCTCGTCGCACTCGAGGCAGTATCGGGCCATATCAGGGGTATGTTACCGCTTCGCATAAGGTTATGTCAGACGAACGGCAGACGGATTCCGGACGAACAGGCTTAATCGGGGCTCGGCCGAACGCTACCCAATGACCGATCCCTCTGGTCACCCCTCACCTTCGCCCGCCGTGGTCGTCGCCGCGATGGCGGCGCTCGGGACTGTTGGCCTCCTCGTCGGCTTCCTCGTCGGTCTGGTGACGTTCACGCTCGTCGGAACGCCGCTTTCGCTGTCGGCCGAATCGCTTCCAGGTCAGTTCGTCTTCTCGCTCGGCACCTATCTCGGCGTTGCCGCCGTCGGCGCGCTGTATTTGATCCGACATGAACTCCCGATCTCGTACGTACGGTTCGGGGTTCCCTCTCTCCGGGACCTTCTGTTGACGGTCGGGACCGTGGTGGTGCTGCTCGTGCTCGCGCTCGCGCTCCCGGTCGTGATCGATCGGGTCGGACTCCCCTTCACCGATCACAGCGTCGCCGACAGCATCGCTGCCGATCCCGCGATCGCGCTTCTTTTCATTCCACTGTCGCTTCTCGTCGTCGGCCCGGCGGAGGAGTTCCTCTATCGGGGAGTCATCCAGACGCGGCTCGCCGACGTCTTCGACACCGGTCCGGCCGTCGGCATCGCCGCCGTCGTCTTCGCGGTCGTTCACATCCTCGCGTACTTCGATCCCGGCAACGTCGCCGGGACGCTCGTCACCGTCTTCGTCATCCTCCTACCGCTCGGAGCGATTCTCGGCGCAGTGTACGAGTACACTGGGAACCTCTTCGTACCGATGCTCGCCCACGGGCTGTACAACGCGATCACGTTCGGGCTCGCCTATTTCGATGCGATCGGAACACTCTGAGAACCCCGCCGTACTCCGATCGGTTCGCTATTCTACCAGTCGGACCGTCTTTTCGCTGACCCTTTCGGCTTCCTCGGCGTTCTCGCCGCCGAGCAATCCGCGGGCGGCCCGCTTTCCCCACTCGACGGCCGGCTGCGTGAACGTCTCGACGCCGGAGAGCTCCCCGACGAGAATACACGCCGCCTCGAGTTCATAGAGGAGCCTCCCGACGCTCTTCGCGTCGAGCCGATCGAGTTCGATCCGGACGTTCGGCTGGTCGGCGACGGCCAGCGAGGCCTCCGTCGCCTCGAACTCCGCGTCGAGCAACTCCCCGAGCGTCTCGCCGCCGAGATACGACAGCGATTCGATATCCGTTTCGGGAATCTCCACGTCGTCTCGCTCCCGTGGCCGGAGCAGCGTGACGAGTTTGTCCTTCCGACCGGCCCGATACAGCTGCAACTGGGAGTGTTGGTCGGTCGCCCCGAGCGCCCGGACCGGCGTCTGTCCGAGGCCGTCCTTGCCGAGGCTTTCGGCCCACAGCTGGGCGAACCACTCCGCGAGCGGTTCGAGCGCTTCGGCGTAGGGGACGAAAGCGTTCGTCGTCGCCCCGCGGTTCTCGAGTGCATACGCCACCGCACCGTAGGCGTAGGCCGGTGTCTCGAACAGCGAGGGGGACAGCGACCCCCGTCCCTCGGCGCCGCCCGCCAGTATCGCCTCGATATCACAGCCGAGCGCGGCGGCCGGCAACAGCCCCACCGCCGACAGCGCCGAAAAGCGCCCGGGGACGCCGTCGGGAACCGAACAGGCCGGCAGGTCGTGTTCGTCGGCCAGCTCCCTGAGCGGTCCCGACTCGCCGGTCGTCACGACGGTCCGGTCGGTCCAGTCGACGCCCGCCTCGGCCATCGCCGAACGGACCACGAGGAAGTTCGCGAGCGTCTCCGCCGTCGTCCCCGACCGGGAGACGACGTTGACGAGCGTCGATTCGAGCGGGAGTTCGGACAGGGTCCGTTCCGTCCAAGCCGGGTCGACGTTATCGAGACTGTAGTGTTCGGTGATCCCGAGCGCCTCGGTGATGGTCTCCGCGCCGAGTGCCGAGCCGCCGATGCCGACGGTCAACACCGCTTCGGGATCGAACCCTTCGACGGCTGCCCGGATCGCCCCGGGATCCGTGTCCTCGGGGAGCGCGAGGCTCGCGTAGCCGAACGTTCGGGCCTCGATCCCCGTCTCGATGCGCTCGTGGGCCCGGGCGACGCGGTCGTCGAGCCGCTCGAGTGACGTCTCCGAGACGCCCGTGACCGTCTCCGAGGCGAGCGCGTTACCGAAATCGACGTTCATATCTCCCCTCCCGGAGCGGACGCTAAAGGACCTGCCGATGGCGGCGCGACCCAAACGCCGGCGATCGTAGCCCGAAACGCCGAAGAGTGACCGACGCCTTCGGTCCGGTATGACAGAACAGGAGGGTCGGTTCCTCGTGACCCACGCCGAGGAGGGGTCGGCGGTGCTGAAAGACGTCGATCGTGGACAGGTACACACGCTGGCCGAGAACCCCGGCGTCGAGACCGGTGATCTCGTCGAGGGGACCGTCACGCCGGAACCACCCATGGAGGTGACCTATCGGCTCGTCGACGTCGAGGTCCGCCGGAACCTCTCCGTCGAGGAGAGCCCGGAGCCGCCGACGAGACACGAGCGTGAACTCGCCGCCGAACAGCCGATCGGCGAGGTTACGGCGACGGAACGTGCGGGCGAGGGTGAGATCCACGTGTTGGCCGTTCCGGAGGATCGAACCGAGGCGGCCGCCGAGGACGTGTTGAACGACGAGGCGACGCTCGTTCGGGCGGCCCGGCTCGGCGTCGACCGCGTCGAGGTCCGGTTCGAGGACGGCGTCGTCAGCGTCAGGTATCTCCCCTGATGCGGTCGACACCCTCGATCCCCCGACTCGAGGACGCCCCCGACGAGTTGCTTTCGTCGGGCCATCTGTGGCTCACGGAGAAGATCGACGGCGCCTTACTTCGGGTCCAGCTGCGTGAGAACGGGCTGCTCCGCGTCGGCAACCGCGACCGTGTCTACGACGATCCGGACGCGATCCCCGAACAGTACGCTCATGCCGTCCGACACGTCCGCGAGCGGTTGGATCGGGAGGCGCTCCGGGCGGCCGTCGACGACGTCGAGTCGGTCGTCCTGTTCGGCGAGGCGACACACCGGCAGGCGATCGAGTACGACTGGGAGCGACTCCCGTCGTTTCTCGGTTTCGACGTCTACTCGGCCGAGAGCGACACGTTCCAGCCGCCGGACGCCGCCGAGCGGATCTTCGATCGGCTCGGGCTCGATCCGGTGAACGCCGTCGAACGGGAGCTCAACACCCGCGATTTCGATCCCGGATCCTACTCTGTCCCCGATTCGGCCTGGTACGACGGCCCCGCAGAGGGCGTCGTCGTCCGGAACAAGAGGGGTGGACGGGCGAAGCTGCTACACCCCGATTTCCGAGACAGCGAAGACCTGAGTCCGGATCCGATCGACGCGTCCCCGAAAGGGGCGGCAGAGGCCTACGCGAGCGACCGTCGATTCGAAAAGATCGCCTCAGATCTCCGATCTCAGGGGCGACCCGTCTCCTTCGACTCACTGTACGAGCGCACGCTCGAGGACATCCTTCGCCAAAAGCACCGACGACTCCTGCACAGCGGATCGTCCCTCGAGCTCTCGGAGTTCCGCTCGGCCGTCGCCGCCCGGACACAGCGGTTTTTGAGCGAGATCGACGGCTGAGCCGAACCGGGAGTAGAAACCGTTTAATGTCCGAACCCACGAGTACCACTGGGAACCGCACGATCGCAAATCCGACTCGCCGGTCGATTGGCCGGCTAGGGATTGCGGTAGTGCTGGCGCAACGCGGCAGTCGGTCCAGTCGACGACCGCGATCTGCGCCGTTCACGAAGCGGTCCGTGCAGTTCCAATTTAACAATGGCACGAATGCATTCACGCCGTCGCGGGTCGTCCGGCTCGGACCGCCCCACGGCAACGGAACCACCGGAGTGGAGTGAGGTAGACGACGAGGCGATCGAGGCGCGGATCGTCGAACTGGCCGAGGACGGACACGACCCCAGCCAGATCGGCCGCAAACTCCGCGACGAGGGCGTTCAGGGCGTTCCAGTCCCGGACGTAAAACTCGCCACGGGCAAGAAAGTCACCGAGATCCTGAAGGAAAACGACGCCACCGGTGATTTCCCGGAGGACCTCCGGAACCTGATGGAGCGGGCCGTCCGACTCCGCGATCACATGGAGCGAAACCCCGGCGACGCCCAGAACAAGCGGGCCTTGCAGAACACGGAGTCGAAGATCCGCCGGCTCGTCGACTACTACCGCGGCGACGAACTCGACGCGGAGTTCACCTACGAGTACGACGAAGCCAAAGAGCTGCTCGAGTAATCCGATGGCAGCCGCCGGTCACTCGGAGGACGGTCCCGACCACGCCGCCGCGAGGCTCGCCGACGCCGATTTCGTTCGGCTCGTCGCGACCGCCGACGGCGACGGGTTGGCGGCGGCGGGACTGCTCGCACGCGGGCTCGATGCGGTCGAGGTCCCGTATCAGGCCAGCCTCGCGGCCGTCCCCGAACCGCCGGCGACCGACGCCGACTGCACCGTCTCGGTCGGTCACTCGACCGGTGACGTAACGCTCCGGAGCGAACCGCTCGCGTTCGAGGCCGTCTCGATCCTCGAGGAGTTGGCGCCCGAGGCGATCGACCCCGAACTCGCACTCGCCGGGGCGGTCTGGTCCGGTACGGAGCCGTCAGGCCGGCTCCTCGAGCTCGCCGACCTCGATCGGCGGCCCGGGGTGGCGATCCCGACCGACGATCCGATCGAGGGACTCGCGTACTCGACGCTCGTCCATGCGAGCTTTTCGGGCGACACCGGCGCCACCGAGGCGGCACTCTCGGAACTCGACGGAGCCGACGGACGCGAGCTCGCCTCGTTTCTCGCCCTTTCGGTCCTCGAGGGGGCGCCTCCCCGAGCCGCCGAGACTGTCGAGCGGGCGCTTCGCCCCTACGTGACCGACCGGTTCGAGACGCTCGGCGGGCTCGCCGACGTCCTCGACGCCGTCGCCCGCGTTCAGCCGGGGACCGGCCTCGCGCTCGCGCTCGGTCACGACGTCGAGGCGGCGGCCCGAGACGCCTGGCGAACTCACGGCGAGCGAGCACATTCGATGCTCCGGACGGCCGGAACCGGCCGATACGACGGGATCTACGTCGTTCGGGTCGACGAGGCCGCCCCCGAGTTGCTCGGGACCGTCGCCCGGCTCGCGTTCCAGTACCGATCGCCGGAGCCGATCGCGCTCGCGGCGACCGACGGTGCGGCCGCGGCCGTCGGAGAGACGACCATCGAGGGGCCGCTGTCCGAAACGGCGAGTGCTCTCGACGGTCGTGCGAGCGCTCGGAACGGGGCCGGAACGGCGATCTTCGATGGCACGCCGGACGAGTTCACCGCGGCGTTCAGGGGTGTCGTATGACGCCGACCGTGACGATCCGGACGAGACACGACCGCCCGGAGACGGTCGCCAGCGCGCTCGCACCGGACAACACCGACGAGATGTCGACGCGGGTCGAACGCGACGGCCTTCGAACCGACGGGACGGTCGTGACGACGATCGAACGCGAGACGGCGGGCGGGCTCCGAACGACGGCCGACGACTACGTCGCAAACCTCACAGTCGCACAGCGCATAACCGACACAACAACACAATCATGAGCGAACGATCAGTATCCAAGCAGAAACAGGAGAAGCGATGGTACACCGTGATGGCCCCCGAGATGTTCGACCGGGCCGAACTCGGTGAAACACCCGCGGACGAACCCGAACAGGTCTACGACCGCACGATCCAGACGACGCTCGGCGAACTGCAGAACGACCCGAGCGAGAACAACACGAAGCTGACCTTCCAGGTCTCCGACGTCGGGAGCGACACCGCCTACACCGACTTCATCAAACACGAACTCACCCGCGACTACCTGCGCAGTCTGACCCGTCGCGGCACCTCGAAGGTCGACGCCTTCGTGACCGTCCTGACCACGGACGACTACCGCGTGCAGGTCCAGCCGGTCGCCTACACGACGAAAAGCGCCGACCACAGCCAGGAGCGAGCCGTCCGGAAGACGATGGTCGATATCGTCGAGGACGCGGCCGAGGAGCGCACGTTCGAGGGACTCGTCGACAGTATCGTCGAGGGGCGACTCTCCTCAGCGATCTACAGCGAGGCGAAGACGATCTACCCGCTTCGCCGCGTCGAGATCCAGAAGACTCGCCTCGAGGCCAAACCCGAGGAAGTCGCCGCCGAGGAAGAGGCGACCGTCGACGTCGACGAAGAAGCCTAAGTCGCGTTTCGCATTTGACGCGTTTTTTATTCCCCCGAGCGGCCGCGATGGCCAGCCTGATGTATTCGCCACCCGAGAGATGGCGTATGCTTATCACGCTCGAGGGGATCGACGGGGGTGGCAAAACGACCGTCGTGGAGGCGCTCGAAGCCGAGCTTTCCTCGGACGGGACGGTGTTCACGCGTGAACCGACCGCATCCTGGTACGGGGAGGCGGTCAACCGCTCGATCGCCGACGACGACGCGGACCCGATCGCGGAGCTGTTTTTATACACCGCGGATCACGCCGATCACCTCTCGCGGGTCATCGAACCGGCGCTTGCGGCGGGGAACGTCGTTGTTTCGGACCGCTATTCCGACTCCAGATACGCCTATCAGGGGGCGACACTCGAAGGGGAACTCGGGGCGCCGATACAGTATATAAAGTCGATCCACGAGCCGTTCACCCGGGCGCCCGACGCGACGCTGTATTTCGATCTGCCGCCGGAGATCGGCGCCCGTCGCGCCGGCGCGACGAACAAATTCGAGACCGCGGCGTACCTGGAGACGGTGCGTGAAAACTACGAGACGCTCATCGAGTCTGAACCGGACCGGTTCCACCGGATCGACGCGACCCAACCGAAAGAGGCGGTCCTCGAACGGGCCAGCGAGATCGTTACCGAGTTGCTGTCCTGATCGACGCCCGCACGACGAATACGGGGACGCTACTCGAGACAGACGTACGTCTTCGTGTCCTCGATCTCGTCGAACCCGCGGATCTTCGTCGCGACAGAGTTGATGATCTCGTACATCTCGTCGGCTTCGGCCTCGATGATGAGATCGAAATTTCCGGCGACGACGTTCACGGCGACGACGTGTTCGAGCTCGCCGATCATCTCCGATAACGCTTCGGCCCCGCCCGTCGATGCCTTCACCATTATAAATGCGTGTACCATGGTATCAGATGACTCGCGGCGGCGAAAAGTCTTTTCCGGTACGACTTAAATACCGGCCGATATATACAACCGATCTGATATGTGAATGGGTAACATTATTGGGTCCGGTCGTCGTAGTCGAGGGCATGAAATTCGTTATCGTCGGTGCCGGACGGGTCGGAATGCGAACCGCACGGGTTCTCCGCGAGGAGGGTCACGAAATTGCCATCATCGAACCCGACGTGGCGAAGGCCGAGCGGCTCCGAAACGAGGGTTTCGAGGCGATCGAGGGCGACGGGAGCAACGAGGCAACGCTGCTCGAACGCGATCTCGATACCGTCGACGGCGTTGCGGCGCTGTCCGGCGATCTGGTCGTCAACTTCATCGTCTGTATGATCGCGAAACGCCACGACTGCCGGACCGTCCTTCGGGTCGATGACGACGACCACGAGTACGTCGTCGGCAAGTACGCCGGCGACGTCGACGAGGTGATCTACCCCGAACGACTCGGCGCTATCGCCGCGAAGAACGCCCTTGTCGGCGGCAGCGTCCGGGCGGTCGCCGACATCGCGCGCAACCTCCAGCTCGTCCAGCTCACGGTCACGTCGGGATCACCGATGCGGGGCTACTCCCTGTCGGAACTGGAGCTGCCGGCCAACGCCCGTGTGCTGGCCTTCGGAAAGAAGGACGATCATCTCAGGCTTCCCGACGCCGACGCCTCTCTCGAAGTCGGTGACCGCGTCGTGGCGATTGCCGACTTCGACGTGCTCCGGGAGGTCGAACAGATCATCGTCGGCGAGGCCGACAGCGCGCTCGCACGGGGGGGTGCATGAAGATGGTCGTCGCCTACGTCATGATCAAAGCCCACACCGGCGAGGCGGGAACGCTCCGTGACGAGATCGAGGCGATCGACGGCGTCCTCTCGGCGCATATCGTCGCCGGCGACGTCGACATCATCGCCAAGGTCGAGGTGGACTCGCCGGCGATGGTCAAAGAGATCGCGGCCGACTCGATCCAGGTGCTCTCGGGCGTCGAAAACACGCACACGTACATCGCGATGGAGTAACGCCGACCACGGCTCCGATCGAGTTCGTGTTTCGTTCCTGTGAGTGATTTTTCCCCGATCGTTCGGCATCGTCGTCTTTGCATCTCGTTAGGTACTCGTAAGTGGAGTCGGCGGTTAATCGCCGACTTTTCGACGGTGAAGCCCGCTCAGGCCACGGGAAACCAATCTAGATTGGTATCCCTATTATGAGAAAACAGAACGTCTGTCATGACGTATGCAAACGATCATCGACGATCGACGGTCGATCTACATCCACCAGAACGCGACCGCCGACGAACTCCCGTTGACCAGATTCGTAGAGATCCCCTCGGTCTCGAACAGCAACCCGTTCGTTCCGGACCATATGGAGGAACCGAAAATATACATGGGCGATGTCCTCGTCGGCGTGACAAACGAACGGATCGTCTTCGCGGAGCTAGTCGTCGAAAAGGTCGACAACGGGGTACTGACGGTGCCACTCAACGTCGGTAGCCCCCGGGTCGTTCCGGACAACATCTTCAGTTCCCGGATCTTCAAAGCCGACGAGATACACATCTACGAAGGGGTCGGCTCGCCGGTCGGGGATGTCGATGTCGAGTTCGATCACTCCGCGATAAACAAACCCGAACAGACGCGGCCCCGATAGCGCGACGCGGTATCAGACCTCGTCTGTTCACCCGATTTCGACACACAGCCGCACTAACGGAGCTGTCTCAAATCATGAACCTACTGGAAGCACGCGTCCGGAACTACAAGAGCATCAACGACACGGGTTGGGTCGAAATCGACGATCTGACCTGTCTCATCGGCAAAAACGAGTCCGGAAAGACCGCGTTTATGGAGGCGGTCGGTCGGCTCAACCCCGCCTACGGCGACGGGGCGTTCACACCGTACGACGAGTACCCGCGACACCGCTGGCCCGAGTACAAGGACCGTCACGAGGACGATCCCGCCCCGGTCGTTTCCGCTCGCTTCCGGCTCGACGACGAGGAACGCGATCGGCTCGAAGCCCGTGTCGGCGCCCTGCCGTCCCCCGAAGTCGTGGTCACCAGAGACTACGCGAACGAACTCAGCTGGGAGTTCGAGATCGACGAATCGGCCTTCGTCGATCGCGTCGTTACGGATCACGACCTCCAGGCGGTCGCCGACGAGGATCTGAGCGACGTCTCGTCCATCGCCGAACTCCGGGGGGTGATCAAGGACGCCGACGACGCGACGGCCGACGCCGAGGCCGCCGTCCCGGCGGGATCGGTGTCGGAACTCACCCAAACGATCGGCGAGGAGGTTCTCGACCCCGAGCTCCCCGAGTTCCGGTACGTCGGCGAGTACACGGTCCTCGACAGCGAGATCGACGTCGGGAACTTTCTCGGCCGGATGGACGAAGGCGACCCGACCGACTCGGATCGGGTGTTCCAGTCGCTTCTGTCCGTCGCCGGTCTCGACGTCGAAGCGCTCGACGAAGACGACTACGAGCGGACGCTCACCGAACTCGAGGCCGCCTCCAGCGAGATCACTTCGATGGTGACACAGTACTGGAGTCAGGCCGACGACCTTCGAATCCAGATCCGAAGCGTCGGGGACGACGACAGCCCGAGGCTGTCGCTGCGGGTCGAGAGCCCGAACCACGGCGTCAGCGTGGGGTTCGATCAGCGTTCACGGGGGCTCCGGTGGTTCTTCTCGACGGTCTGTACGATCTCCGATCTCCGGGAAGCCGACGGGGAACAGGTCCTGCTGTTGGACGAACCCGGGCTGCATCTCCACCCCAAGGCCAAACGCGAGTTCTTGGAGTTCCTCGACGAGGAGTTCGCGAGCGAGCAGACGCTCGTCTACAGCACCCACTCGCCGTTCATGATCGACACCGATCGAGCCCACCGAACGAAGCTGATCGAAAAGGACGACGAAAAACGGGGAACGACACTGAAACCGCCCGCGGACGCCGATTCCTACACGCAGTTCCCGCTCCGGAGCGTCTTCGAACTCGACGTGATGGAGACGATCCTCTCGCGATCGAGGCTCCTGATCGTCGAAGACGAGACGACCTACACGTACCTGTACAACGTCTCTGAGCTTCTCGAGGACACCGACGTCCGGGGGATCGACTACAGATGGACGGTGCTGCCGATCGGGTCGCTCGAGAACGTCGACACCGTCCGAGAGCTCTTCGACGTCACCGACCGTGAAATCGCCGTCCTCCAGGAGGGGCAGTTCTCGGAGCGGTCGCTCCCGCCGGACGTCAGCGGGACCGCCGTCAGCGATCACACCGGAGTCGGACCGAACGCGACGATCGAGGACACCCTCTCGACGTCGTTTTATCTCGAACTCGTCAGCCGGGCCTACGCGGGCGCGCTCTCGGACCGTCCCAGCCTCCCCGATCGGATCACCGAGGGGACGCTCGGCGATACCGAGGGGCCGATCGTCGAGCGACTGTCGGCGTACTTCGAGACGAACGACATCGCCGACGGCGAGTTCGACCGCGCCCGTCCCGCGGCGTACCTCCAGGATCACCGCGACGGGTTCATCGAGGAACTCGACATGGAGACGAAACGGACCTTCGGCAGGCTCGCACGCGGGCTGAACTCGACGCTCGAGGACTTCGACGGCGGATCCCGACGGTCGAAATCGTTCCTCGGATCGCTGTTCGGCGGGTGAGCGATCGGCGCTTTCGGAAGGATTAAAAGATCAAGCGGCTTTTGTCCAGATGCGGGCCGGTGGGGTAGCTTGGTATCCTTCGGCCTTCGGGTGGCCGTAACCACGATTCAAATTCGTGCCGGCCCACTTCTCCCGCATTTTCACTCGTCTGACGGTGAGTGTTCGCCTTCGGGTGGCCGTAACCACGTTCTCGCTCGCTTCGCTCGCGAGAGCACGTGGAGCAAAGCTCCACGGCGATTCAAATTCGTGCCGGCCCATACTACGCTTCAGTTCTTTGCGCCCTGAGGTAAGCAGACATATTCTTTGGGCGGTGCGCGATGAACGCTGGGCGCGAGGTAATCGTCCAGGCCGACCTCGGCGAAAACACCGCGACCGCCACGATCACCGCGACGGTCGAGATCTCCGAACTCTTCGACGACAACGGAGAGCTGCGGCCGTGGCAGGATACCGTGGGCTGGAGCGGCTACCTCCGCGAGCAAGACGACGGTGAGGCGCGGTGTCGATCGGTTTGGATCTGAAGACAACCGCCAGCTGGTTCGACCATCTCGGGTGTGTCGAATTTCTCGAGAATACGGGCAGCCGGCGACGCTGTGGCTACTAGCGATCGAGCACAAGCCGCACTACTTCTGGGCGACGGCCGTGCCGACCGGCGTGGCGATCGCGTTCGCACTGACCCTCGTTTAAAAACTGAGATATTCCAGCCGTTGAACCTCCCTATTCCTCCTCGTTGACTATCTCCCGACAGGATTCAATAAACGCTATCAGATCCCGGCTAACTTCCCGTGAGAGACTGATAAGGATCGTTTCGCTTTCCGAAACCGGGAGTTGAATGACACAGGCATCCTGATGATAGTGAACTACTGCCCGACGTTCACCGACAGGTCGGTTTTCAATGCCCGGCGACATAAGTGGGTCGTCAAAACGGAACGTATCCACTACTTCTGCGTACGCCTCTTTCGAGTAACTCTGTTTGAGATCCTCTCGAAGATAATAAACTTCAAAATCATCGTCGATTAGGACAACAACTGTCCGAAGCCCGTCACCTGCCCGATCATGGACGTATTCGACAAGGCTTTTTGCGATCTTCTTAACCATGTTACTTAATTTTATTCTACGCTTTCTTAATATAATAGATGGTTTAATGACTTCATTTCATCTCAATAACTTCTAAACATGAACCAGTTCAGTCGTGTCGGAACGTACTAAAATAAACGACTTGTTATACAACCCGATCACTTTTCGCCGATTCTACCCTGAATCTACCTGATTTGACTGCTGACCACCGAAAGAACTAGACGGATAGGCTTGTAAATCCATGTATGGTCCGAGTCGATGATGCCGGTGACGTGACGAAGTGTTGGCTATCTCCCGAGGAACTCGATCTCCTCGAGCGAACTGCTGGCGGCGACGACTGGGAGCGTGAGGTAGCCGTGCAGTTGATGGGTCGCTGTGGGATCCGAGCCTCCGAGGTCTCATACCTCGCCGACGAACACCTACGCTGGTCGGAGAAAGGCGACATCTGGCTCTTCGAGGTGCGCGGCAAGAATAGCGAAGGGTGGCGAGCCGAAGATTCGGGACGCCTGGATGCCCGAGGTCGTCGCCAACCGAGTGAACGCCTCGGTGCAGACGATTCGAGACCACTATGATAAGGCCGACAAGCAGGAGCGACGTCACCGGCAGCGCCGACGAATGGAGTCTGACCGGCGCGACTACGTCCAGCGGATGGACTTCGATTTCAACCATGACAACGCAACAACGAGCAACTGAGATGAACAGCTATCAAACCACCCGAAAGCCGTCGTTTTCCCGCGGTTTTGAGGTCGTGCCGGCCCACTTCTCCCCGCAGTTTCACCCGATTATCGAAGAGTGGCGGTCTTCGGGTGGCCGTAACCACGTTCTCGCGAGCGAAGTGGGGCCAGTGCCGCGATGTGACTCTCCGAGAACCGAAGTGCTCTCTCGCGTTGCTCGCTCACTGTTCGCGGACGGTGAGTAGAGCGAAGCACACCGCCGCGGCCCCCTCACTAACCTTAGAGAGCAACGCGATCGGGTCGTCGACCAAGTGATCGCCGACGGTATCCAACACGGATCCCCCATGATCGTGATCGTGATCATTGTGGCTGTGATCGTGGTCATCGTGGTCACCGTGCTCGTGGCCGTTGTGATCATGAGTATGGAGATCAACACCCGTTATCGATTCGAGATACCCCAGTGCGTGAACGTCCGCATACGCGATGATATAGAGCACCATCATCCCGGAGAGCGTTGCATACGTGGCTCTCGGTTGAAGAACACCGGAAACCATCGCTCCCAATAGAAGAACCGGTATGACAACACCGACCAACATGAGCACCGCATATGCCACTGTACCGGAGTCGGTCATTATCGCGTATAGCTCGGTAACTCCCCCGAGAAAGTGAATCACGACCGAAACGCCGAGGAAAGCAAACGCTGCGTAGCCGACCGCACTTGTTGGCAAAGCCTCTCTCATAGCGAACTTTGGGGAGTATATTTCTATACACGTTCTGGTACAGCAGTCGAAAATCAACCACGTGTGGTTTCTTTTTCTCTGTACTGACCGTCTCTATCGGTCGGATCTGTCGGTCGTATTCAGTACTCTCCTCGCATCACCATTCGATTCGTTCGACGTGGTCGATTCGAGCATGCCTCGTCGGTCGATCCGTCTTCAACCGAGGGCTCCTGTCGTTGGTAACTGACCACCTGTCTTTTTGCGTCTTCCCGCCCCACGAGACGTATGAGCGACAACGGAGACGCGGATTTCGAGGCGGAAAGACGGACGGCGCTGGAACTGCTCGACGAGGATTCGATCACGGCCTTCTATCTCGGCGTGATTCACAATGGCGAAACCGCCGATACGACGTTCGCCCAGACCGCCGACGATCCACAGCAGGAGGGCCTGCAGGCGCTGTCGCTGCTTGCGACCCACGTCCGGATCGTCGCCAACGAGTCCGGCGCCGACCCCGCGACGGTCGCCGGGGACGCGGCGACGCTCGCCGGCCGGATGGAGGAACTCTCCCCCGACGACCTGGCGGGCGTCAGGGACGGGGACGAGGAGTAGCGCGTTCGACACAGCGGGCGCAACCTTCAACCAACCGTCGCGAAAAGGGGACGTATGGCCGAAACGCCGGACATCGAACAGCTGTACGTCCACGAATCGATCGGAAACAAGATCCCGGAGGACGCGTTCGTCGACGCCCTCTCGGAGCTCCCGGTAGCAGCCGAACTCGTCGGCGACGGCCACGAGTACGGTCGGACCGACGCGATCGCGTCGTTCGCCCCCCGCCCGGAGTTCCTCGATGCGGGGTGGGTCCACTGTATCCGGGCCGGCTATGACGCCTTCGATACGGACGCCTACGAGGCGGCCGGCGTCGCCTTCACCAACAGCACGGGGATCCACGGGACGACAGTCAGCGAACTCGCCCTCGACATGATGCTCTCGTTCGCCCGTCTCGGACACCGCTACCGCGACCAACAGCGCAGAAACGAGTGGATCGAACCCCCCTACGAACGCCCCTTTACGCTCGAAAACGAGCGACTCTGTATCGTCGGTCTGGGGACGATCGGCGGGGCGATCGCGACCCGCTGTGACGCGCTCGGGATGGACGTCATCGGTGTCCGTCGCTCGTCGGACCCGGTCCCGGGTGTCTCGGAGCTTTTCTCGCCTGATCGGCTCCACGAAGCGATCGACGAGGCCCGGTTCGTCGCGCTCGCGCTCCCCCACACGCCGGAGACGACGAATCTCTTCGGCGAACCGGAGTTCGACCGGATGCGGGACGACGCTTATCTGATCAACGTCGCCCGCGGCGGCGTCGTCGACGAGGACGCGTTGATAAGTGCCCTCGACTCCGGCGAAATCGCCGGCGCCGGGCTGGACGTCTTCGAGACCGAACCCCTGCCCTCGGACTCGCCGCTTTGGGACTTTGAGCAGGCCATCATCACCCCACACAGGGGATCGGCGACGAACCGATACCACCTCGATTTGGCCGAGCTGTTCGGTGAGAACGTCCGACGGTGTCTCTCCGGGGAGGGGTTGAAGAATCGAATCGTGTAAAGAGTCGGGCCAAACCGCCGTTCAGTCGAAGACGTTCTCGACGGTCCGTCTCGCGATCCGATCTGAAACGCCGGTGTAGTTGGTCGGATCGGTGAGTTCGGCGAGTTCCTCGGCCGAGAGCGCCGCGGCGACGCGGTCGTCGGCGAGGAGAATCTCCTCGAAGGTCCGATCGCTCTCGTAGGTCTCCATCGCGGCGTTGTAGACGATGTCGTGGGCGGTGACCCGGCCGACGGCGTCCGCCAGCGCCATCATCACCGCCTCGGAGGTGACGAGTCCGCCGTGGATGTTCATGTTCTCTCGCATCGCGTCGGCGTGGACGCCGAGTCCGCCGAGGGTATCCCTGACGTTGTACAGCGCGCGGTGGAGATAGAGGAACGTCTCGGGGACGATCGCGTACTCGGCGTACCACAGGCCGGCGTCGCGTTCGTCGTAGTTCTCGACCAGCGACCCCATCGAACTCGCATGGCCCTTCAAAAGTGCCGCCAGCCCGATCGTTCGTTCGCTCATCACGGGGTTGCGCTTGTGCGGCATCGTCGAGGAGCCGACGGCTCCCTCCGGGATCGGCTCGGACAGTTCGCCGATCTCCTCGCGGTTGAGCATCAACACCTGTCGGGAGATCCGGCTGAGCGTACCGCCGATGGTCGCGAAGGTGTTGAGCAACTCGAAGAACCGATCTCTGGCGGCGAACCACGCCGTGTTCGGGACCGCCAGATCGAGCTCCTCGGCGAAGCGCTCTTGCACGTCCAGTCCGTCCTCGCCGAGGGAAGCCAGCGAGCCGACGGCGCCGAAGGACTCGACGACGAGCGTTCGCTCGGTCGCCTGCTCCAATCGCTCGATCCCCCGTGTGAGTTCGTCGAGCCAGTCAGCGGCCTTGAGTCCGAAGGTGATCGGAAGCGCGTGGACGTGGTGGGTCCGACCCATCATCGGTGTCTCGGCGTGCTCTTCGGCCAGGGCGGCCAGATACTCCTTGATCGTCGAGAGCTCCGCCTGGAGCAACTCGATCCCGTCCCGGACGAGCAGTATCATCGCCGTGTCGGCGATGTCCTGACTCGTCGCCCCGTAGTGGATGTACTCGCCCGCTTCCCCGATCGCCTCCTTCCAGGTCTCGATTATCGCGACGGTGAACAGATCGATCTCTGCGATCTTCCGTTCGACCTCGTCGAGATCGAGATACTCGAGGGTGGCGGTCTCGGTGATCCGCTCGGCGGCGGATTCGGGGATGACACCGACGTCCGCCTGTGCGCGCGCCAGCGCGGCCTCGGCGGCCATGAACCGCTCAATGTACCCCGTCTCGTTGAACACGTCCCGCATCTCGGGGGTGCCGAACGCGTTCTTGAACATCCGTCCGTTGGCGTGAAACATCGTCCATAAAGACTCTCCAGTCGCTGATAAAACGTTCGACAGGTCCGGGGGACGGAACGGGAAAACGAAAGCCCGAGGGCCAAGAACCGACGACGACCGTGGCCTCACCTCTCGAACGGACGATAGACCTAACGGCCCTCGGCCCCGCTATCCGCCATGGATATCGACGAAGCGAGCGCCGCCTGCCGACGGGTCGTCGACGAGGTCGGATCGGCGGTCGTCGCCGAGCGAACGTTCTTCGATCGGGTGCTGCTCGCGGTGTTGGCGCGGGGGCACGTCCTCTTGGAGGACGTCCCCGGGACCGGAAAGACGCTGACGGCACGCTCGATCGCGACCGCACTCGGCCTCGAGTTCTCCCGCGTCCAGTTCACGCCGGATCTCCTGCCGGCCGATATGACCGGGACGAACGTGCTCGATGAATCGACCGGCGAGTTCTCCTTCTCGCCGGGGCCGATCTTCGCGAACGTCGTTCTCGCCGACGAGATCAACCGCGCGCCCCCGAAGACGCAGGCCGCACTCCTCGAGGCCATGGAGGAAGGACAGGTAACCGTCGACGGCGAGACACACCAGCTGCCGACGCCGTTTATCGTCATCGCGACACAGAACCCCGTCGAGAGCGAGGGCGCGTTCCCGCTCCCGGAGGCCCAGCTCGATCGGTTCCTCGTGAAGACGACCGTCGGCTACCCCGATCGGGACGGCGAAGTCGAACTGCTGTATCGCCGGTCCGGTCGGCGCGAGCGGAGCCCGAGCGTCGAACCCGTTTTGGATCCCGAATCGGTGCTCGAACTCCGCCGAGCCCCGGAGAACGTCCGTATGGACGACGATCTCTACGGGTACATCGTCGATCTCGCCCGGGCGACCCGAACCGATCGCCGGGTCGAGGTCGGCGTCTCGCCGCGCGGCACCCAGCGGCTCTTCGAGGCCGCCCGGTCGCAGGCGGTGTTGGCCGGCCGCGAGTACGTCACACCGGACGACGTCGTCGAGATCGCCCAGCCGATCTTCGCCCACCGACTGATTCTCACCCCCGACGCCGCCGTCCGCGACGTCGATACCGCGACTGTCGTCGCCGAGACGGTCGATTCGGTCCCGGTGCCCACGGTCGACTGATCTCCCTGCTCGACTATCGGAGCGCCGCGACCAGCGCGATCGCTCCACAGAGGAGAAACGCCAGCGCCGTGGTCGGCTGACCGCCGGCCATACCGAGGAACGTCCCGAAGGCGATCGCGGCCGCGATCGCGCCGACGAGGAGACTCCCGCCGAGGTGTGCGAGTTCGTTCCGCCGGGTCCGTGCCTCACGGCCGATCTGCTGGCCGAGATCGTGAGCGTGATCGGCGACGTCCCAGGCGACGACGGCCGAAAGCGCCGCGATACTGACCGCTGCCGGGGACGCGCCCAGCCCTCCACCGACGACGATCGCCAGGCCGAACGCGCCGCCGGAGAGCTCGATCAGCGTCCGGACGGCCAAAACTAGTCCCACGGTCACGAGGACGAGCCCGACGGCGCCGAGTCCGGCCGCGATCGGGACGCCGCCGACGGCGAGCGTCGCCACACTACCAGCGAGAACGACGATCCCCACCGACAGCGACGGTGGCCGTCGAGTCGGTCCGCTCATCGTGACCACCGCCGTTCGGCGTGGGCGACGGCGACGCCGAGCGGCTCCTCGTCCCACTCGATCACGCGGACGCCGGCCGACCGGAGCTTCGAGACCCGAAGCTGTCGTTCGATCCACGCGAGCCCGCGTTCGGGCGTATCGTGTACGGTCGGGTCGGGCGAGACGACCGTGACCAGGTGCCCGGCGGCGTCGAAACTTCGGGTGGCCCGGACGATGGCGTCGTCACAGAGCGGCGAAAAGAGGATGATCTGTGCGTCGGACGGAAGCCGTCGTCTGGCCCGCCGTACCCACCCGTTCACGTAGACCGACCCGTTGGCTTCCGACGGCGTCGAGGCGAACGCGGGATCGGTCGCGAGCAGCGTCCGAGCGCGTGCTCGGTGGTCGCTCCCGGCTCCCGGGCGGAGCCACGGATCCTCGGCACAGAGCGCGGCGAGGCCGACCCGATCACCGCTGTCCAAAAGAACGACGAACGTTCGGCCGGCGGCTTCGACGCTCCGCTCGACCGCGTTTTCGGCGTTCGGACCGCTCGCGAGATACGCCCGACTTCGGCTGTCGATTATCAACATGACGGTCGCGGCCCGCTCCTCGCGGAGTTCCAGGGTCGTCAACTCGCCGGTTCGGGCCGTCCGGTTCCAGTCGACGCGTCGGAGCGGATCACCGTGGCGGTACTCCCGGAGCGAGTAGAACTCGACACCGGAGCCCCCGACGTCGGTCGAAACGTGGCCGGTGTAATGGGTCGTCAGTCCGCGGAGCGGAAGGTCCGTCGTCCGCCCGAGCGGCGGGACACACGACAGAATCGATTCAGCTTCGACGCTGATCTCTAACTCTTCGGTTCCGGAGAGATCCCGGGTGACCGCGGTGGTTTCGGTCCACTCGTGACGCCCCCGCGTCGCCGCCACCGAATAGGTGTATCGGACGCTGTCGCCGGCCGAAAGCGCCGTCGCACACCGTGGCGAGCCCGCTGTGACCTCCAGGCCGGGCGGGACGCCGTCGACGAGGCGCAGGTCCAGCAGCGCCCTCTCACCGTCGTTTCTGACCTCGACCGTCACGGCAACCGCCTCGCCGGGCTCCGGATCGTCCGCCTCGACGGTCCGTTCGACGGCGAGTCGTGGCTTCGGGGCCGAGCCGCCCTTCGCGGCGACCAGATACCCGACGCCGACGGCACCGCCGACGATCAGCGCCGGTTGCCGGAGGACGATTCCGACGGCGGCGACGAACAGCACGACGCCGGCGAACCCACCCCAGCGGTTCGTCTCCAGACGGTTCACGACTGCATCACGGCTACGATAGCCTCGACGCTCCGGCGGGCACCGATCTCCGAGACGTCGACCCGCCCGAGGAACGCCTCGAGCCGCAGTCGCGGCGGATACTGGCCGTCGACCGCGAGAAAGCTCGCTGCGACCGGATCGTCCGTCCAGGTTCCGCTCTCGACGGCCTCTCTCGCCGTGCCGTGGTCGTAGCCCTCGTGTGTTACGAGCGCCCGAATCGCGGCCCGACGGATCCGATTTCGGATCCCCCGATGGGAGCTCTGGAACCGGGACTCGATCGGGATCGCGGCGAACCGATCCTCGAGATCGTCACCCGGAACCGCGGCCCGGTACCGCCGTTCGGGGTCGTCGAACGCGGTCAACTCCCGCGACACGTTCCGTCGTCGGCTCACGTAGTACACGCCGGCAGCGCCGGCCACGATCCCGAGAAACGTCACGAAGAGATATCCGAGATCGAACGCGCCGGCGACGCCGCGATCGAGTATCGCGACGAACCCGAGCGCCACGGCGGCGACACCGGCGACGATCGCCGGCCGCATCAGCGACCCGCCCCGTCGCGGTCCAGTTCCCCGTACGTCGACTCGACGCGCCGCAGAGCGGCTACCGCTCGTTGCTCGCGCTCTTCGGTCGCCGTCCGCCCGCCGTAGCGGATCTCCTCGAAGAGCTCCCGTAACTCCGCGACGTCATCGGGGTCCATCCCGGCTTCGACGGCCGCACGCTCGAAGGCAGCCGGCGTCGTCGTGTCGGGCGATTCGAGATCGAGCGCCTCGGTCATCGTCGCCCACGCGCGGAAAACCTCGTTGTCGACCGCGACGTCGGCGGCGATCCGGTCGGCCGCTTCGCCCGCCGCGCGTGCGACTGCGGCGACGTCGGGAGCCGACGCGGGGACGGATTCGGCGTGGTCGCCCTCGTCGTCGTCCCCCCGGCTCGCGAGCACCACCGCGACGGCGCCGAGCAGGGCGATCCCGATCAGAAGAAAGACGACGACGGTCGGCGCCGAGATCGCTGTCCCGCTCGCCTCGCCGGACCCACCGCCGCCCAAAAGCGGAAACCGGGTCTCGTTGGTCGGTCCGGATTCGATCGGGAACCCCGTCCCTGCGTCCTCCTCGTTCGAGCCGGAACTGAGCGGATCACCACAGAACGCGAGCAGCGTCCAGACGATCCCGACTGGGATCGCGACGACACCACAGACGACGAACGCCGGAAACGGGTCCCCGCTGTCCCGATAGATGTACGCGAAGATCCCGACGAAGACGAAAGCGATCGCGGCTATGACGAACGGCTCCTGCAAGACGGGATAACAGATCGGATCGATCTCGCCGGTGAATCCGCCGGGGATCAGCGGACCGGAGCCGGCACCGGTCGTCGAACCGTCCTCGGCCGTGCCGCTGCCGAAGCCGCTTCCGCCGTCCCCGCCGCCGACAGTGACGGCGGTATCGAGTGTCGCGGCCGCCGCGCCGAGCGCAACGATCGCGAGAAGGCCGATCGAGAGGGTGATCGCGGTATCCCTATCCACGGTACCAACTAGCGTAAGACAGCCTATAGGGGTTTCGTCGCCGGAGGGGCCCTCGACAGCGGCCGTTCGATCCCGTCAGTAGCCGAGCGATAAAGCCTGGTTGCCGGTGAGGGCACAGAGGAAGACCGCGAGCAGCGCCCCGAGGACGGCGAACGCGACCGCCCAGTCGAAGCCGTCCGCCAGTACGCCAGTCAGTACGGACCCCAGCGCGGCGAGGCTTCCGTTGACGCTTCTGACAAGGCCGAAATCCCGTCGAGAGCTGCCCACCGTTTGCCCTCGAGCACACGTTGCTATCCGCCCCTCGTGTTCATTTCGAACTTTTATCAATAATTTAAATTACTAACCATTATATATACGGCCGATAAGTGGTACACTGTATGTCAAACAATGGCAGCCAAGACGGACGGCGGAGCTTTCTGAAGAAAGCATCGGCTCTCAGTGCGGTCGGGGTTTCCGCTTCCGTCGCGGGATGTTTCGGTGACGACGGGAACGGTGGGAACGGAAACGGTCAGGAAACTGTCGAGGACGCCGACGAACTGCCCGAAGAGAACATCACGCTCTCGCACACGAGTGATCCGGATCCACAGAACCACCCGGAACACCAGGCGCGGACCATAAAGAACTACATGGAGAGTCGGACGGACGGCCAGTTCACGGTCGATATCGCCGCCGGCGGCGAACTCGGGACGACCACGGACATCATCGAGCAGACGATCGACGGCACGATCGAGGTCGTCTCCTCGATCGCGGAGGGACACATCGCGCCCTTCTATCCGAACATCAACGTCTATTCGGTGCCGTACGTCTTCCCGGACGTCGAAGTCGCCAACCGCGTGTTCGACAAGGACTTCGGCGACACGCTTCGGGAGGACATGCTCGATAAGACCGGGCTCCGGATGCTCGCGTGGTGGGACAACGGCGGGTTCCGACATTTCAGCGCGAACACCGAACTGCAGTCGGTCGACGACTTCGAGGGGCTGACGATCCGGACGATGCAGATCGAAGCCCACCAGGAGATCGTTCGACAACTCGGCGCCAGTCCGGAGGCGATCGACTGGACGGAGCTGTACGACGCGCTCAACCAGGGTGTGGTCGACGGACAGGAGAACGCCATTCCGACGTTCACGCTGCCGAACCTCCAGGAGGTGCAGGACTACATTATCATGGACGGACACGTGTTCACGATGGTGTTCAACTGCGTCAACGAGGAGTGGTTCCAGGGCCTCCATCCGACCTATCAACAGCTGTTCCGGGAGGCGAACTTCTGGGCGATGAACGACGCCCGAGCGGTGACCCGGATCCTCCGGGAATCTGACCTCGAGATGATCCAAGAGGAGTACGGCGTCGAAGTGTACGAACCGACCCCCGACGAGATCGACGAGTTCCAGGACGCGACACAGGAACCCGTCGAGGAACTCATCAGCGACGAGATGGACGACCCGGAGCTCCTCGAGGACATGTACGACGCGATCGAGGCCGAAATGGAGCCGCTGCCGGGCTACGACGAGTTCGAGATCGACCTGTAAGCTCCCGTATCGAACACCGAATTACACTATACCAGCACGAGCGCGTAGTATGTCAGAGGAACTCGAATCAGTTGACCTTTCGAAGTACGTCTCCGGCGGTCTCGCCGGCAGCATCGAATCTGCGATCGAACTGTACCTGTCGGGGCTCGAACGGCTCTCGACGGCGATCTGGTATCTCACCTACGTCGTCGGATCGGCGATGGTGCTTTTGATCACCGGCCAAGTGTTCACACGGTACCTCTTCGGTTTCGTCCCCGTGTGGGGCCCGGAGCTATCGCGATACATGATGATCTGGATCGCGATCACCCTCGCCCCGGTGCTCCTGTACAACGACAACCATCTACAGGTGGAGCTGTTCTCCCAGCGGCTCTCCGTCCGGCGGAGACGACAGTTACGGACCGTTCAGCTGCTTGTTCTGTTGGGCTTTTTCGCCCTGTTTACTCGGGCAGCGATGCTCTACGCTCAGGGTAGCGGGACGATCCAACAATCGCCGTCGATGCCCTTCGAGATGTTCTGGCCGTACTCGATGCTGACGGTCGGTGGCGTCCTGTTGATCCTCTTTACGGTCGGGAAAGTCATCAGCATAAACTACTACCCGGAGATGGTCGTCCGCGATTACGAGGCGAAATTCGACGTCGCCGACGGTGAGGGGGACACATGAGCGAACTGATCGCCTTCGCGTTCCTTTTCATCCTCCTGGCGTTTATTTTCGTTCGGATCGAGATCGCCTTCGCGCTCGGGCTGGTGTCGATCATCTGGATGGCGTACGGGGATTATCCCCTCCATATCGTGGCTTCACAGGCCTTTACCGGCATGGATCAGTTCGTACTCGTCGCTATCCCGTTTTTCCTGCTCCTCGGGGAGTTGATGAACAACTCAAAGATAACCGATCGCCTCATCCGCGTCGCGAACGTGACGATCGGCCGCGTTCGGGGCGGTCTCGCACAGGCCAACGTCGCGACGAGCTTTCTGTTCGCGGGGATCTCCGGCGCCGCCGTCGCGGACGTCGCGGCGCTCGGATCTATCTTCGTCCCGTCGATGGCCGAAGAGGGCTACCCCCGGGATTTCAGCGCTGCGGTGACGGCCGCCTCGTCACTCATCGGCCCGATCATTCCGCCGAGCATCATCCTGGTGATCTACGGCGGCGTCACGCAGACCTCGATCGGCGGACTGTTCGCCGCCGCGATCGTCCCCGGTATTTTGCTCGCGATCGCGATGATGCTACTCGTGTTCATGCTGTCGTTTCGCCGAAACTTCCCGAAGTTCGAAGAGGAGATCGAACTAAAGGAATATCCGGTTATCTTCGGTGATTCTGTGTTGGCGTTGACGATGCCGGTCTTGATCCTCGTTTTGATCATCGGGGGTTACTCGACGCCGACCGAGGCCGCAGCGGTCGCCTGCGTGTACGCCTTCATTATCGGCGTGTTCATCTACCGAACCCTCGACGCGGACGGACTGTATCGGTCGCTTCACGTCGCACTCGAGCGGTCGGCACAGCTGTATATCATTATCGGCTTCGCGCTGGTGCTCACCTGGATCCTCGCCCGTGAACGGATCCCACAGGCGATCTCGGAGTCGCTGATCGGACTGGGCGTCGGTCCGGTCGGCTACATGCTGATCGTCGTGTTGGTGTTGCTCCTGATCGGGACCTTCCTCGAGATCGGCGCGGCGACGATCATGCTCGCGCCGACGCTCGCGGAACTTGCGAGCATCTTCGGTATCGAACCGCTGCAGTTCGGACTCGTCCTCGTCCTCGCGCTCTGTTACGGGCTGATCACGCCGCCGGTCGGGATCTGCCTGTTCGCCGCCTCGTCGGTCTCTCGGACGCCCGTCTGGGACATCGCAAAGCAGATCGTCCCGTTCTTTTTCGTCAATCTGGGCGTCCTCCTCTTGATCGTCCTGTTCCCGGAACTGACGCTGTATCTCCCCGAGCGGTTCGGGTTGGCCTGAGCGGTTCGGCTTTCGCCTTCCCGATCCAGTTTTGCTGTCCACACGGAGCTCAGCGCCCCCATCCCCGGAACGTTTAACTCACACTCGCCGCGTGTAATTTCCAATGACAGACGATGCCGGATCGATCGTCACCGTCACCGGACCGATCGATCCAGAGGCCCTCGGCGTCACGCTGTGTCACGAACACCTGTTTATCGACACCGTCGACGCGCTCTACACCGAACCCGACAGCGCGATCGATCGCCGACTGGCCCGACAGCCGGTGTCGATGGAGACGCTCCCTTACGTCAGACGGAACGCGATGCAACACCGGGACAACGTCCGTCTGGACTCGATGGAGGAGGCCATCGACGAGATGTCGAAGTTCGTCCGGGCGGGCGGCGAGGCCATTGTCGACGTCACGCCGAAAAACGCCGGCGAGGACCCCGAGGCGGTCCGGGCGGTCGCCAGGGAGACCGGCGTGACGGTCGTTCACGGCACCGCCCACTACGTCCGTCCGGTTCACCCCGAACGGATCGACCGAATGAGTGTCGCAGAGATCGCCGACGAGTTCGTCGACGACGTCGAGAACGGCATCGACGACACCGATGTCCGGGCCGGGTTGATCGGCGAGATCGGCCTCAGCGGCCACATCCACGAGGCCGAGCGGAAGGTAACACGGGCGGCGGCCCGGGCGGCGTTGCGGACCGGCGCATCCGTGAGCTTTCATCCCCCCGGCCGGACCGAACACAGCCAGCGCGACCGGACGTACCCGACGTCCCGATGGTGTCTCGAAGTGCTGGATCTCGTCGAGGCGGAGGGGCTCGCTCCAGAGCGCGTCGTGATGGGACACATGGACCGGACGATCTTCGAGGACCTCTCCTATCAGCGCGAACTCGCCGAACGCGGGGCCTACCTCGAGTACGATCTGTGGGGAATGGAGGCATCGCTCGATCAGTACGGCGACGCGTACATGTCCGACGCCCAGCGGCTCTCGTTCGTTACGGAACTCATCGAGGACGGCTACGCGGATCGGCTGCTGTTCTCACACGACGTGTACACGAAACTGCAGCGGACCGCATACGGCGGGTTCGGATACGCCCACGTGCTCGAAAACGTCGTTCCGCTCCTGGAGAAACGCGGCGTCGATACCGACGTCATCGATCGAATCTTGATCGAGAGCCCGCGGTCGATGCTCACGTTCGCCGAGCCCGAGTAACGTCCGTCCCGCTCTCACTCGCCGGTTGCTCGGTGGCTGGCGAACGACAACCGTTATCCCGATAAATGAACATTCGATCAGTATGAGTGTGCCCTCCAGCACGACGAGACCCCGTGGCGATCGCCGTCGATCCTCCGACATGGTCCGAACTCCACGCGTCGAATGAGCCTGTCATCGTCGGACCGGGCAGTCAACGTCACCGACGGAGCCCTGCTCAAACCGCTGGTCGTGCTGTCGATCCCGATCGTCCTTACGAACATGCTACAGGTCGGGTACAACCTGGCCGACACGTTCTGGGTCGGTCGGCTCGGTCAGCCGGCGGTCGCGGCGCTGTCGTTCTCGTGGGCGATCGTCTTTCTGATCATCAGTCTCTCGTTGGGCTTTTCGGTCGCCGGGACGGTGCTCGTCGCCCAGCACAAAGGCGCCGGCAACGTCGACCGCGTCGCCCACGTCGCCGGCCAGACGATCACGGTCGTCCTCGGCGTCTCCGTGCTGTTTTCGATCGCCGGGTTCGCTCTCGCGCCGACGCTTTTGGAACTCGTCGGCGCGGTTCCGGGCTCCGAGGAGCACCGGCTGGCCGTCGAGTACACTCGAACGATGTTCGCGGGGATCCCGTTCATCTTCGGCTTTTTCGTCTTTCAGTCGCTGCTACAGGGCTGGGGCGACACGCGAACCCCGCTGTATCTCATGACGTTCGGCGTGGCGTTGAACGTGTTCATCGACCCGTTCTTCATCCTCGGTTTTCGGGACAACGTCCTCTTCGGGTGGGTCGGGCTGGAAGGACTCGAATCGACGCTGTTCGATCTGACTGGCTTTGCCGGCTTCGGCGTTCAGGGGGCGGCGTTCGCGACGATCCTCTCGCGGGGGATCGGCGCGGTCATCGGCATCTGGCTTTTGTTGTCGGGCTCGGTCGGGATCTCTATCTCGCCCTCGGACTTCCGCCCGGAACTCGGAACGGTTCGCGATCTCTTCCGGATCGGCGCGCCCGCCAGCGCCGAGATCTCCACGAGCGCGTTGAGCACCACGATCCTGACCGCGCTCGTGGCCATCGCCGGCGCCGACGCCGTCGCCGCCTACGGGATCGGGACGCGTATCACGTCGATGGTCATCCTGCCGGCGCTGGGGCTCGCTCGCGGCGTCGAGACCGTCGTCGGTCAGAATCTTGGGGCCAGACAGTTCGAGCGCGCACAGCGGGGTGTGATCCTCGCTGTGGGGATCATCGCGGCCTGTCTTGCCCTGTTCAGCGTCGGAATCTATCTCCTCGCCGCCCCCGTCGTCGGAATCTTCATCTCCGGGACGGGCGAGGCGACCGTCACGGCGATCGGCGCCGAGTACCTCCGCATCGTCGGCGTCTCGTACGTCTTCCTGGGCGCTTTTTATATCGTTCAGGGTGGGTTCCGCGGCAGCGGTAACACTCGGACCGCGATGCTTTTCGCCTTCGTCGGCTTCATCGTCTTCCGGTCACTTTTCGCGTATCTCCTCGCGGTACCGGCCGGGTTCGGGGCGACCGGAATCTGGTACGGCGAGGCGATAGCGAACGTACTGATGGCGCTTCTCGTCTTCGGGTACTTCCTCCGCGGGACGTGGGCCGGTCGAGTGATCGACGAGGAAAACTGACGGTCGTCGGTGTGAGCCTTGTTATCCGCGTGTCCGATCACTCGAAGGCCCGCAGTACGCCTTGCCCGTCCGTCGGGCCGATGTCGGGGAGCGTGGCCCGCTCGGGGTGGGGCATCAACACCGCGACGTGGTCGTCCGCCCCGAGGACGCCCGCGACGTTGTCCTTCGAGCCGTTGGGGTTGGCCGCGTCGGTGACGTTCCCGTCGGCGTCGCAGTACCGAAAGAGTATCCGGTCCTCCCTTTTGAGCATCTCGAGGTGGTCGTCGTCGATCTCGAAGCGGCCCTCGCCGTGGGCGATCGGCACCTCGATCACGTCGCCCGCGTCGAAGGCCGCCGTCCACGGGGTGTCGGCGTTCTCGACGCGCAGGTGGACCGGCTCACACTGGAACCGGGCGCTGCGGTTCGTGGTGAACGCGCCGGGCGTCAGTCCGCTTTCGGAGCCGATCTGGGCGCCGTTGCAGACGCCGAGGACGGGCGTTCCGGCGTCGGCGGCCGCCCGGACCTCCTCGAGGATCGGCGTTCGGGCCGCCATCGCGCCGGCTCTGAGGTAATCGCCGTAGGAAAAGCCACCGGGGATGACGATCCCGTCGGGATCGTCGGGGAGGCCGTCCTTGTGCCAGACGATCTCGGATTCGATGCCGAGATGCTCCAGCGCCCGGACGGCGTCGCGGTCGCAGTTCGAACCGCCGAAGCGGATGACCGCGACGGTCACAGCGAACCCTCCGTGGGCGAGCCGAGCGGAGTGGTCATGGAGATCGCGACGGTCACAGCGAACCCTCCGTGGGCGAGCCGAGCGGAGTGATCGTGGACGGTAGCGCGAGCATCTATGCCTCCGTGACCTCGACGTCGTAGTCGTGGATCGTCGGGTTCGCGAGCAACCGATCAGCCATCTCGCTGGCCCGCGTTTCGGCCTCGTCGGCGTCGGTGGCTTCCAGATCGACCTCGAAGCGGTCGGCCGAACGGAGCCCCTCGAGTTCGAACCCGAGTCGTTCGAGCGCCTGCTTGGTCGTTTCGGCCTCGGGATCGAGCACGCCCCGCTTGAGCCGGACGGTGACGGTCGCGGTGTAGGCGGTCATATGTATCGGGGCGTGTTCGTGCGTGAAAACGGTTGTGGGTTACCCGCTGTATGCAGATTCGTGTATATCTATCGGTTCGTTTCGGTTCCCGGGGCCGCAGGTTACTCCGACCGTCGATCGACGTAAGCCGACCGACAGCGTGGACAGGGATCGCCCGACAGCAGCGAGGATCGGTCCGGACGCCACGTCGACGTACAGTTCTCACAGTACAGTACGGCTGTATCACTACCCGTCGCGAGGGCCGTGCCGCCGTCGGCAGCCGTACTTCGCCGTCCGGTTTCGGTTCCGTCCTCGAACGTCGGCCACTCCATCGGGTCTCGCGCTTCCGGTTCGTCGGTGAGGATCACCGCGTCGTCGGTGATCTCCGGTTTCTGGTCCGGTTCGGGCTCTGTTTCGGTTCCGGCGCCGATTCTCGGTTCGGGTTCGATCCCGTCGCCGGGCTCCGATTCAGATTCGATTCGACCGTCGCTGACTTCCGGTTCCGATCCCTTTCGGCCGGTTTCGGCGCCTTCCGACGGCTCCGTCGTCGCCCGACCAGTGTTCGGATCGGCCGACGGCCCGACCGTTTCGATCCGTTCGTTCCGACGCGTCTCGCGGGCGGTTCCGTCGTTTCGCTCCGAATCCGGGACGCTCCTCTCATCTGTTGTCGGGCCCCTATCGTCGCCTTCCACCGTCTCCTCCGTCGTCGATGCCGCGTGCGCTTCGGCCGCCGGCACCGCATCGCGCTTCATCACGGCCGTGTTCTCGGTGAGTACCTGTTCGGTCCCACAGCGTCGGCACGTCTTGACGTCCCGCGTCGTCAGCACGACCTCCTCCCCGTGGCGTTCCCGTTCCTGCTCGTGTTCCGGATGGCCGAAGTCGTGCCCGAGCAGACAGCTGAATCCCATTACCCGAATGTGGTCGCTCTGATACAAAAATCCCGATGCCGTCTCTTGCCCTCTCAGAACCGATCGTCATGCGCATGTCTGACGGATGTTCCGAATCTCTCACGCCGATCAGAAGTAACAGAAGTTTGACTTTAGGACTCTGATAGGGTCCGTATCACCGCTGTCGCGGAACGTCGTCCTTTTGAAAGCCCCTCTCCCACACTGAAGTATGAACCCGTCCGTCCCGTTCCGCCGGAGGTGGCGCCCGTGAGCCGACAGTACACCGAGATCACAGTCGTTGGCGAGGACGATACCGGGCTCATCGCCCGCGTCACGACGCTGCTTTTCGAGCGTGACATCAACATCGAGGACCTCGATCAGGCGGTTCGCGATCGCGTCTTCCGGATGACGATGACCGTCGACACCGCCGAGATGACGTGCACTCAGACCGAGCTGCGTGAGGCGTTATCCGAACTCGGCGACGGCCTGGACGTCGACATCCAGGTCCGGTTTCCCGCCGACCGCGAGACGCAGACGATCGCCGTCCTCGTCACCAAGGAGTCACACTGTCTGGAGGCGCTCTTCGAGGCGTGGGGCGACGGGGAACTGGGCGCCGACATCAGCGTCATCATCGGCAACCACGACGACCTCGAACCGCTCGCCGAGCACTACGGCGTCGATTTCCACGACATCGGTGACGAGAAGGGGACGCCGGACGAGGAACGACTGCTCGAACTCCTCGATCGGTACGACACGGACCTCATCGTTCTGGCCCGCTATATGCGGATCCTGAGCCCGAACGTCGTCTTCCGGTACGAGGACCGGATCATCAACATCCATCCGTCGCTTTTGCCGGCCTTCCCCGGCGCCGAACCGTACCGACAGGCCAGAGAGGAGGGCGTCCGCATCGCCGGCGTGACCGCACACTACGTGACGACGGACCTCGATCAGGGGCCGATCATCACCCAGCGGGCGTTCAGCGCCCCTCCGGGAGCGTCCGTCGAGGATCTCGAGCGTCGGGGCCAGCCACTGGAGGCGGAGGCGCTTCTGGAGGCCGTCCGACTCCACCTCGATACGGCCGTCTCCGTCTATCACGGTCGCACGGAGCTGCGCGACGACGCCGACCCCGACGACTACCAGTTCGGGCTCCCCGATTCGGTTTCGGAGATGCTGCCGGATCGTCCCATTGATGGGCTCGGCGAGGCGGTCTCCGAGCCGGAGAGATGACCCGCCGTGTCGGCCCTTCGTTACAGACTTTTGATCGTCTTCACTGCCTCCTCTAACGACGGCGCGGCGAACAGGTCCCGACCGAGGTAGGCGTTCGTCCCCGCGGTGTACATATCGCGGACCGCGTCGGTGACGTGTTCCTCGAGCGGTTGGGGCTCGTCCGAACAGAGTTCGCGCCAGTCGGCGATGTCCTCGGCTTTCGCCCGGGCTTTCGCCGCCGACACCGCCTCGACCCACTCGGGTTGGGTCCGTTTGTGGTACTGTCGGACGACCTCCTTCGAGAGCTGTTGGCCGTCGTAGGAAAAGCGGTTCTCGTCGAAGGTGCCGACGACGTCGGCGACCCGGATCTCGCCGTCGAAGTAGAGACACTCGATCTTGCCGTCCTCGTGTTTCAGCCCGGCTTCGGCCGCCCTCCCGGTGACGATCTCGTTGACCTCGCGGGCGATCGCCTCGAGTTCGTCGACGTCAGCCGCTCCGGCGATGTAATCGGCGTTCTCCCGGGAGAGATACCGATCCGATTCCTCGTACTTCGTCGAGAACTCGACGACGGGCTCCGGAAGATCCACCGGCTCGTCGGGCCACTCGTCGCCCTCAAGCCCGAACTCTCCGGGATCGGCCCGCGAACGGAGCGAGGAGCCGATCGGGACGGTATTCCTGAAGACGACCTCCAGCGGGATCAGGTAGTTCTCCCCCGCGGCCTCGTGGTAGGTGTTGTAGTTGTACTCTCTGCCCTCGTGTGGCAACTCCGGAACTCGGGTCAGATCGATCGACATCTCTCTGGGTGGCGACGCGACCGAGCCGAGATCGACGACCCCGCCGCCCTGAACGACACCGCGGTAATGCGTCGGGATTCCGGCGGCCTCGAGCGCTTCGAAGTTCGCCGCCCCCATCGCACACAGCGAGGCGCCCTTGTTCGGGATCGAGTCGGGCATCTTCCCCCAGTCGAACACCGAGTAATCGTCAGTGAAGACGAATGCGCCCGTTCCGAGTTCGTCGGCACTCGCCGCCTTCTCGACCCGGAACTGCTTGACGCTGGTCATTATCGGCTCTGAATCCGTGCGGTCGGAAAGGCGTTTCTATCGCTCGGGGGTCGCCGTCGCCGCATAGAGCGTCGAGTGGAGGGCGTTTGCGAACCGCTACGAGCCGAGCAGCTCTTCGATGTCCGCCATGAGTCCGTCCGTATCACCGATGTTGACTGTGAGGACTGCGATGGGTGAGCTCCGGACGATCTTCTCCGCGACGCTTCCGAGCATGTACCGTTCGAACCCGGTTTTTCCGCGCGTTCCCATTACGATGAGGTCGATCTCGTTCTCGACAGCGTAGGCGATGATCGCCGCTGCGGGGTTTCCCCACCGGACTTCCCGCCGCGTTTCGAGGTCGCTTTCGAGTGCACGTTCGGCGATCGCTTTCGTTGCACTCTCCCCGTCATCTGTCAAGGTGTCACGGACCTGTTCTCGGGCGTCGTCGGGGATCGTCCGGTAGGCAGTCTCGTCGACGACGTACAGCGAGTGAACTGTCGCCCCACACAACTCGGCGATACCCAGCGCATGTTCGGCGACCCGCTCCATCCCGGCGCTTCCGTCGGTCGGAACGAGAATGTCTGTGTACATGGGGTCACTGTGTGTGGCTATACCAAAGTAACTACTGCTGGAGTGTGTCGGGGATAGGCGCCAGTTACTTATAGGAATGACTTTGAGACGATCTGAGTTCGCTGTTTTTGCTCCGTTGAAATCCTTCTAATTTGAGAGAAGTCGCGTGCCGAATACAACACGCATATTCATCACTGCCAACGCTATTTTAATGGAAGCGTGTTTCCACAGCGGTACTGTTAGGTATGGTCGCTTTGACCGTACGAACGAATGGAGGGTGCGCTCTGGTACGTGCTGACAGGAACACGGGGCGGAAAGAACCGTGTCCGCTTGCTTCGCGCACTCGACGAGCGACCCCGAAACGCCAACCAGCTCGCCGAGGCCCTCGATCTCGATTACAAGACGGTTCGACACCACCTTGACGTGCTGGCTGACAACGATGTGGTCAAAGACAGCGGCGACGATTACGGGGCAGTGTATCTCCCGACCGACCGGACCAGACAGCACTGGGATACCGTCGAACAGATCATCGAACAGGTGGATTAGCCATGCAAGAGTTACTGATACAGGAACAAACGGACGTACATGGGGCGATTTCAGAACGGATTCGGGCCGAATTTGGGAAAGTGGTTATACCGAAGGGACGGCGAGGTGAGATACGATGAGTCTCTGGTTCGATGTCGTCCGAGTGGCTGCGGGCCTCAACGTGGTCCTGTTAGCGGTGCTTCTGGCTATCTGGGGGCGCAATTACCTCGAATTCCGCTCGAAACACACGCTCGGCCTCTCGCTGTTCGCCGTCTTCTTACTCGCGGAGAACGCGCTGTCGCTTTACATCTTCATCGTCGATCCGACGCTCTCGGCGTGGTTCGCCTCGGAAGTCCCGAATATCGTCTGGCGGGCGATGATGGTCCTGCACGTGCTCCAGACCATCGGTATCGCCGTTCTCCTCTGGGTCTCCTGGGACTGATCCGGTTTCTCCGAATACGCTGAAACCGAACACGTCTTTCTGCTCGCATCTCCCATCGTTTTTACACTAATACCGACTCCACGAACGATCGTTTTGACGTTCCCGCTACGTCCGAAAGTCCAAGACAGGGGTGGCTTTCGGGACGAAATTGGGTGAGAGTCCGGCCGGAGTTCGGCAAATCTTCAATTACTGTAGTGCCATCCGTTCTGACGGAGCAATAGTATGAGCCAAAAAACGTCCGACCGATTCGACCGGCGCACAGTTTTGAAAATGAGCGGGGCAACTGCGATCGTCGCACTGGCGGGCTGTACCGGCGATGCTGAGGAGGACATGGGCGACGACATGGACGACGAGATGGACGATGAGATGGACGACGACATGGACGACGAGATGGACGATGAGGAGGTGGAATTTGCCATCGAAACCATCAGCACTGGCGATCCCTTCGCCGACACCAAGACCGCCGCCGACCACGTCGAAGGATCCGCGCAGACGCTGGCCGGTGGGTTCGCCGCCGCGCTGGACCTCGACGGCGATTCCGACAGCGAAGCTGCCGAGCTCCGCGCCACTCTGAGCGGGCTGTTGCAGGAGCACGTCTACCTCGCCGGCTACACGGTCGACGCCGCCTACAGTTTCGGCCCCGAGAGCAGCGAGTTCGAACTCGCCGCCGAGGCGCTCGACACCAATTCCGTCGAACTCGCCGACGTGATCGGTGACGCGGCCGGCGAGGACAACCGCGATGATTTCCTGAGCCTGTGGCGCGATCACATCGGCTTCTTCGTCGATTACGCGCTCGCCGCCGCCGAGGACGACGACGATGGCCGCCAGGCTGCCTTGAACGACCTCGACGGCTACACCGGCGCTGCCGGCGGATTCTTCGAGAATATCACCGACGGCGAGCTGCCCGCCGAGGCCGTCACCGAGCACCTCGACGGCCACATCGACACGCTCGCGGCCGCGATCGACTCCTTCGCGGCTGGCGACCCCAGCGCGTTCGACGACCTGAAGGCCGCCGCAGACCACGTCGTGGGAGGTGGCGGCGTGCTGGCCGACGGATTCGCCGCCGCGCTGGACCTCGACGGCGACACCGAGTCGGAGGCATCGGAGCTCCGCACGACTCTCACCGCCGGGCTGCAAGAGCACGTCTACCTGGCCGGCATTTCGGTCAAAAACGCCTACGCTGCGGGTCTCGAAAGCGGCGAGTTCGAGGCGGCGACGGGAACGTTGGACGCCAACTCCGTTGCGCTCGCCGACGTGATCGGTGACGCGGCCGGCGAGGACAACCGCGATGATTTCCTGAGCCTGTGGCGCGACCACATCGGCTTCTTCGTCGACTACGCCGTCGCCACCGCCGAGAACGACGAGCAGGGTCAGGCGGATTCGATCCAGGACCTCGCCGGCTACACCGAAAGCGCCGGCGGGTTCTTCGAGGATATCTCCGCCGGCGAACTGCCTGCCGACGGTGTCGCCGACAGCCTACGCGGGCACATCGCGACACTGGGTGGCGCCATCGACTCGCTGGACGCGGCCATCAACTAGCGCCGGCCGACCGTCCGGCTGTTCCAGGGAGGAGGACTGCCGACCTGGCCGGCTAGCCTGCAGAGGCGTGTCGGGCAGCGTCGGCAACCGGGGTGTCGGGAACCAAGAGTTCGGTTCGATACGTCCGTAAACGCTTTTTATTACCCGTAGTGTCCGACGAACGCTCCGAGCTCGCTGCTGCATTTAGCCTCTATATTCGGTACGCTGATTCGAACGTGTCACTTTATAAGCATTCCAACAGAGCCGCTGTGTTATAAAACCTCCCGGTACCCCGAACCGTCCTGTGATGTTTTGTAGGGGGCCGCCGAACCGGGACGTATGGAACTTACCGGCATTGACCACCTCGTCATTACCGTCTCCGACGTCGACGCGACGTGTGCGTTCTACGAAGCGCTCGGCGCCGAGACCGTCACGTTCGGCGACGATCGCAAGGCGGTTCGCTTCGGCGACCAGAAGATCAACGTCCACCCGACCGACAACGACATCGACCTCGTCGCGGATCGCCCGACCGTCGGCGGCGGCGATTTCTGTCTCACCACCGAGACACCGATCGAGGACGTCGAAGCGCGGCTGGCGGAACTGGAGGTCGAAATCATCGCGGGACCGGTCGAGCGGACCGGCGCCGTCGGTCCCATCACGTCGGTGTATTTCAGGGACCCCGACGACAACCTCGTCGAGATAGCCTCCTACGACGAGTAGCTTCGATCGCCCGCGACGGGCGGCCGTGGCTCCGATTTATAAGCGTGGCTCTCCATCCCTCGCCATGGATCGAACCGATTTCGCCGCCCGCATCGATCACACGGTCCTCGGCCCGGAGACGACGCTCGGGGACGTCGAGACGGTCCTCGATGCGGCGGCTCGCTACGGAATGAACGCCTGTGTGCCGCCGTGTTACGTCGCGGAGGCGGCCAAGTACGCCACGGAAACGACCATCGTCACCGTCTGTGGCTTCCCACACGGGCAGACGGCGCCGGCGAGCAAGGAGGCCGAAGCCGAACGGGCGTGGATGGACGGCGCCGACGAGATCGACGTCGTCGTGAACGTCGGCCGGTTGAAAAGCGGCGACACCGAGACCGTTCGGTTGGAAATCGAACGCGTCGTCGCGTCGGTGCCGGTCCCGGTGAAAGTCATCGTCGAGGCGCCGCTGCTTTCGGCCTCGGAACTGGAGACGGCGTGTGAACTCGCGGCCGCCGCCGACGCGGATTTCGTGAAAACCGCGACCGGGTTTTCGGAGGGCGGTGCGACCGTCGGCGACGTCGAACGGATGGCGGCGTATCTCCCGGTCAAAGCCAGCGGCGGGATCGGAAGCTTCGGGACGGCGCTGGAGATGCTCGAGGCCGGCGCCGAACGGATCGGTGCCTCTTCCGGCGTCGAGATCGTCGAGGGGTTCGACCCCAGCGCCTTCGAGTGACCGGAACACGGCCGTCGATCCGACGGACACCCGATCCGAGACGAAATGAATTATATACCGATCGGATGTTCTTCCGCCGAGAACGCTCTGATGAACACCCCTCCACCCACGACGCCACAGCCGACGGGTAGCGCCCCGACCGCCGAATGAACGTCCTCGCCGGGATCGGCCGAGAAGCGAGGGCGCTGTGGGACGACGGGACCGGCCGGTCGCTGATCGTCATCGCCGGCGCCTGGGCGATGCTTTTGGGCACGCGGATGATCTATCCCGTTCTGTTGCCGTACTTCCGGGCGTCGTTCGGCCTCAGTCTCACCGTTGCGGGCCTGCTCGTGACAGTTCTGTGGCTCGGGTCGGCGCTCGGACAGCTTCCCGGGGGCATGCTGGCGGATCGATATAGCGAACGCTCGGTTATGACCGCTGGCGCGCTCGTCGTCGCTGTGGCGGTCACGACGGTGCTTCTCGCGCCGACGGCGCTCGCGCTGTTCGCGGCGACGGCCTTTGTCGGCATCGGTCAGTCGCTGTATCCGGTCGCCCGGATCACGATCCTCACCGATCTGTACCCCGACCGGGTCGGCAGCGCGCTCGGCGTGACGATGGCGACGGGCGATCTCGGTCAGACCGTCATGCCGCCGATCGCCGGCACGCTCGCCGTCGTCGTCGCCTGGCAACTCGGGTTGGGGTTCATGGTGCCGCTTTTGCTCGTCGCGGCGATCGGGCTGTGGGTTGTTCTGCCGCGTCAGACCGGCTCCGATAATGGAGGTGACTCGCTCTCTCGGAACGCACTCGGGGAGTTGCTCGCGGAACTTCGGACGGGGAACATGCTGTTTTTCGTCTTCATCCTCTTTCTGTACATCCTCGTCTGGCAAGCGTTTACGGGGCTGTATCCGACGTATCTCGTCGAACAGAAGGGTCTGTCCTCCTCGATCGCGGCACTGCTCTTCAGCCTGTTTTTCGCCTGCGGCGTCGTCGTCAAACCTGCCGCCGGCGCGGCCTACGATCGGATCGGCGCCCGCGGCTCGCTCATCGGGGTGTTGGCGGGTCCGGTCGTCGGGTTTGCCCTCCTCCCGATCGTCGACGGGCTCGCAGCACTGGTCGTCATTACCGCGCTCGTGAGTACGATGTTGGGCTCGGGCGCGATCACCCAGTCGTTCCTCTCGGAAGCGTTCTCCGAGGAGATACGCGGAACCGGGCTGGGCGCGGTCCGGACGGCGTCGGCGACGCTCGGGGCGGCCGGGCCCGTCCTCTTCGGGGTGGTCGCCGACCGCGGTTTCTTCGACGAGGGGTATTTCGTTTTGGCCGGGCTGATGTTCGCGGTTATACTGCTCGCGCTCCGGCTTCCGACCGAGTGATCCCCCGGCCTGCCCGGCAGGATCGACACGACACACAACACTATAGATGAATGCCCTCACACAGGGCGACATGGCACAGAGCCCATCGAAGTTTTCGTTCACGTATCGCGGATGCGACATCGAGTACGGTCGCGGGCGGCTCGGCGACCTCGGATCGATCCTCGCAGAGCACGGTCTGGAGCGTGCCCTCGTTGTCTGTGGATCGAACGTCGGCGCGAACGACGAGTTGATGGATCCGATCCGGTCGGGCCTCGGCGATCGGCTCGCTGGCGTCTTCGACGGGACGACGCCGGCCAAACGCGTCGGGACGGCCTTCGAGGTCATCGAGGCGATGACGGAAACCGACGCGGACGTCCTCGTCGGCGTCGGCGGTGGCAGCAGTCTCGATATCGCCCGACAGGCGCCCATGCTGGCCGACGACGGTCGGAGTCTGGACGAGATCGAATCGGCCGCCCACGAGGGGACACTGGAGGGACTCGAGGACGCCGAACCGGTGGTCCCGACGGTCGTAATCCCGACGACCTTCGCCGGGGCCGACATCTCCTCGGGCGGCTCGCTCGGCGTGCTGTCGGCCGAGGAGTCCCCGAGCGGCCAGCCGATCACGATCAGCGGTGACGCGATGCCGATCGCGAACGTCGCCGATCCGGCCGCTTTCGAGACCTCGCCGCTGAGCGTTCTCGAGGGGTCGGCGATGAACGGCTTCGACAAGGGGATCGAGAACCTCTACGCCCGCGAGGGGACGCCGTTCAGCGACGCGACGTCGATCCACGGGATCGAACACCTCCGGACGTCGCTGCCGAAACTCTCCGATGACGATCCCGTCGCCTACGACCGGGCGGTGCTCGGAATCCTTCTCGTTCAGTACGAGCGTCGCGCGTCGGTCATCCACGCCTTCGGCCACGCGTTCTCGCGCCGTTATCCCGTCCAGCAGGGTCACGTTCACGGGGTGATGGCGCCGCACGCGCTCCGATACGTCCTCGAGAAGGTCCCGAGCGTCCGTTGGAAGGTCGCACAGGCGTTCGGCGTCGATCCCGACAGCGATCAGCTGATCGACGACGTCGTCGCGGAGGTCACACGTGTCAGAGACGGCATGGATATCCCACAGCGCGCGGGTGAACTCGAGGGCTCGGACCCCGACGACATCCCCGCTCTCGCCGAGTTCACGATGAACGACTGGATGATGCCGCAGGCGCCCGCAGAACTCGAGCCGACGGCCGAGGAGCTCGAGGCGGTCCTCGAGAACGCCTGGTAACTCACGCCGAAAGCGAGGCGGCGTCCTCGCCCGTGATCTCTTCGTACCGGGCGATGAACTGTCGGTAGTGGGCCGCCATCGCCTGATCGATGAAGATCCCGTCGATGAGCGAAGAATCCGACGCCATCGCCTCGAACTCTTCAGCGAGTTCGAACGCCCGAACGACGTCGTCGGTATCGGGCGTGAACACGTCGTTTATTGACTCCAGTTGCGCCGGATGCAGCGCCAGCTGACCGATATATCCGCTGTCGCGGGCGTACTCGGCGCGAGTCCGGAGCCCCTCCTCGTCGCGGATATCGACGTGGGGATAGGAGATCGGATCGAGGCCGGCGCCGGTCGCCGCGAGGGCGACGTAGTTGCTTAACCAGTCGCCGAGATGCTGGCCGACACTCGTGTCGCCGAACCGTGGCGGCATGGTTCCCATGTTTCGCGTGATGTCGTCACCCCAGCTACAGACCATCCCCGTCACCGGATCCAGGCGACGTGCCGTCTCGGCGATCTCGTTCAGCCGGATCACGGCTTCCGGGGTTTCGATGTAGAGGAGGAGTTCCGGCGTCGGGTTGGGGTGTCGCTCCATCAGATCGACGACCGTCTCGACCTCCTTCGATCGCTGGATCTTCGGCATCGCCACGGCGTCCACTTCACTTTCGAGGGCGACCTCGAGATCTGCCGTCCAGTGGGCGGTCTCGTAGGCGTCCAGTTTGAGGATGACCTCCAGCCCGCTGAAATCGATCGTCTCGGTTACCTCTCGGACGTTTTGTCTCGCTTCCGGGAGTCGGTCGTCGGGGACCGAGTCGTCGAGATCGAAGACCACGCCGTCGGCGTCGTACGTCGGGACCTTCTCCATCCGTTCGCGGGCGTCGGCGGGTGTGTACAGCAGTGTGCGTCGGGGGTAGGCGCGCTCGCGGTTCTGTGGGCTCGGTACCGTCATCAGATCACGCCCCCCTCGCGGAGTTCCTCGAGACGCTTTTCGGGATAGCCGAGATCCCCGCCGTAGACATCGTCGTTGTGCTCGCCCATCTTCGGGCCGAGATGATCGACGCTCCCGGGAGATTCGCTGAACCGCGGGACGACGTCCTGGACGGTCGCCTCGCCGAGTTCCTCGTCCTCGACTCTGACCATGGAGCCGCGCTCTCTGTAGTGGGGGTCGTTGAAGATGTCCTCCATGTCGTAGGCGAACCCGTAGGCGACGTCGTGTTCGTCGAAGGCCGCCTCGACTTCCTCGCGGGTGCGTTCGTTGACCCACTCGCGGACGGCCCCGTTGACCGCGTCGGAGTGTTCGACGCGGGCGGCGTTGTCCTCGAAGCGGGGGTCCTCGAGAAGATCCTCGCGATCTATGGCGTGACAGAGCCGCTCCCAGATGCTCGGCGTCGAGGCCGTCATCGTGAGATACTCGCCGTCGGCAGTCTCGTAGGTCGAACTCGGGGCGACGTACTCGTGGGTGTTACCGTTGCGTTTCGGAACGGTCCCCAGCTGGTCGTACTCGATGGCGTTCGACTCCAAGAGCCGGAACAGCGACTCGAACAGCGCCAGGTCGATCTCCTGACCGGTCCCCCCGTTTAGATCGCGATAGTACAGCGCGATCATGACGCCGAGAGCGCCGAAGACACCCGAAACGCCGTCGGCGAGCGGATAGCCGGGCGTCATCGGCGGGCCGTCCGACTCGCCGATGAGGTTCGTCATGCCGCTCATCGCGCCGGCGATCCGGCCGAATCCGGGACGGTCGCTGTAGGGACCGTCCCGACCGAACCCGGAGATGTGCAGCATGACGATCCCCTCGTTGACTTCCTTCAGGTCTTCGTAGCCGAGGCCCCACTTCTCCATCCGCCCCGGCCGGTAGTTCTCGGCCACGACGTCGGCCTCCGCGATGAGGTCCTTGAATACGGCTGCCCCTTCCGGCGCGGAGAGGTTCAGCGTCACACAGCGTTTGTTCCGGTCGGTCACTTTCCACCAGAGTGGCGTGCCTTCTTTGTGTGGGGCGAGCTGTCTGAGGCCGTCGCCGTACTCGGGGTGTTCGAGCTTGATTACGTCGGCGCCGAAGTCGGCGAGCAGTCCGGTGGCGACCGGGCTCGCGACAAGGTTGCCGGCGTCGATGACGGTGATCCCCTCGAGTGGCTTTTCGTCGCTCGATCCGGCGAGCGGGAACGCGTCGTGTTCGGGTGCGTAGTCGGACATCAACTTTCGTTCGTGGGACAGTATGGTAACACTTGCCGTCCGTGCTTCGATGAATCGATCGTCGCCGGGATCGCTCACGGAAACGCCGCCCTTTTGATCGCCGACGCCGTAGCGGCGGTAATCGATGGCCACCTACCACATCGAGACGTACGGCTGTACGTCCAACCGGGGCGAGAGCCGGGAGATAGAGCGGACGCTCCGCGACGCGGGCCACTACCGCGTCGAGAGTCCCGAGGCCGCGGACGTGGCCATCCTCAACACCTGTACGGTGGTCGAAAAGACCGAACGGAACATGCTGCGTCGCGCCGAGGAACTCGAAGCCGAGACCGCCGATCTCATCGTCACGGGCTGTATGGCACTGGCCCAAGGCGAGCAGTTCGCTGATCTCGACGCCCAGGTGCTGCACTGGGAGGACGTTCCGGCGGCAGTCACGAACGGCGAGTGTCCGACGACGACGCCCGACGCCGAGCCGGTGTTGGACGGTATCGTCGGCATCCTTCCCATCGCCCGCGGCTGTCTGAGCAACTGCTCGTACTGCATCACGAAGTTCGCGACCGGGCGGGTCGATTCGCCGCCCGTCGAGGAGAACGTTGAGAAGGCCCGAGCGCTGGTGCACGCCGGCGCCAAAGAGCTGCGGATCACCGGTCAGGACACCGGCGTCTACGGGTGGGACAAAGGCGAACGGATGCTCCCGGAGTTGCTCGATCGGATCTGTGCGATCGACGGCGAGTTCCGGGTCCGACTCGGGATGGCCAACCCAGGTGGAATCCACGGGATCCACGAGGAACTGGCCGACGTGTTCGCGAGAAACGACAAGCTGTACAACTTCATCCACCTCCCGGTCCAATCGGGCTCGGACGACGTACTCGAGGCGATGCGTCGCCAACACCGCGTCGGGAAGTTCGAGGCGGTTGTCGAGACTTTCGATGGGGCGTTGGATCACTGGACGCTCTCGACGGATTTCATCGTCGGCTTCCCGACCGAAACCGACGCCGATCACGAGCGCTCGATGGCGCTGCTCGAGTCGACCCGCCCGGAGAAGATCAACGTTACCCGCTTTTCGAAGCGGCCGGGGACCGACGCGGCCGACATGAAGGGTCTCGGCGGGACGATCAAAAAGGAGCGCTCGAAGGCGATGTCCGAACTGAAACGCGAGATCTGCACCGAGACCCACGCCGCGATGGTCGGCGAGACCCACGAGGTGCTCGTCGTCGAGGAGGGGACTGGCGACTCGATGAAGGCCCGCGACGAGGCCTACCGACAGGTCATCCTCACCGACGCGACGGCACGGGACCTCGAGCTCGGTGACGTTCTCGAGGTCGAGATCACGGCCCACGAGGCGATGTACTGTTTCGGTGAGCCGCTCGAGACGCGGCGAAAACAGCCGGTGGGCGGCGTCTGAGTCGAAAATATCGGCGAAGTGAACGTCTAAAGACAGTCCCAACGCGGGAGTTCCCGCCGGAGTGCGGGAAAAGATCTCAATCCTCAGATTGGGCGTCGACGACGGCGACGCCGGCGAGGTTGACGATGTCTTTGACCTCGTCACCCCGCTGGAGGACGTGGACGGGTTTGTCCATTCCGACGAGCATCGGGCCGATGGCCTCGGCCCCGCCGAGTCGCTGGAGGAGTTTATACGCGATGTTGCCCGCCTCCAGGTTCGGGAACACCAGCACGTTCGCGGGACCCTCGAGATCGGAGAAGCTGTAGGTCCCCTCGAGCATCTCCTCGACGACGGCGGTGTCGGCTTGCATCTCGCCGTCGACGGGGAAGCCGACCTCCGGATCTGCCCGGAGCCGCTTCGCTGCCGCGCGGGGCTGGCGCGTCCGTTCGTTGTTGACGCTGCCGAAATCGGAGTACGACAGAAGCGCCGCCTGCGGTTCGACGTTGAACCGTCGAGCCAGATCCGCCGTCTGTTTCGTCACCTCGGTGAGTACGTCCTCGTCCGGGGTCTGATTGACGGTGGCGTCGGCGATGAAGAGCACTCGGTTTTTGAACGTCAGCATGTAGACGCCGGCGGCGTACTCGGAGTCGGGGTCCGTCCCGATGACCTGCAACGGCGGCCGAAGCGCCGAGGGGTAATGATGCATCAATCCGGTGAGCATCGCGTCGGCGTCGCCCATCTCGACCATCACGCTCCCCAGATAGTTACCGTCCGTGATCAGTTCCTCGGCCTCACGTCTGGTGATACCGTTTCGCTGTCGAAGTTCGTAGAGCCGTTCCGCATAGGGCGTAAGTGTCTCCTCTTCGGGATCGACGATCTCCGGATCGAAATCGAGGCCGAGTCGCTCGGCGGTCGCCCAGATCTCCTCCCGGTCGCCGAGGAGGATCGGTTCGGCGATCCCCTGTTCCGTGAGCTGATACGCCCCTCGGATCATCTTTTCGTCGCCGCCCTCGGCCAACACCAGCCGCTTTGGGTCGCTTTTGGCTTTGTTCAACACGACCCGCATCATTTCTCTGGATTTCCCTAACCGAGCCTCGAGTTTCTCGGCGTACTGATCGAGATCGATCTCCGTCCGCGCGACGCCGCTTTCGACGGCCGCCCTCGCGACTGCCGGCGCGAGTTCGAAGAGGACGCGTGGGTCGAGCGGCTTGGGGATGATGTATTCGGGGCCGAACTGCAGCGGCTGGTCGCCGTAGGCTTTGACGACGGCGTCTGGGACGTCCTGTTTTGCGAGTTTGGCCAGCGCCT